>Ga0136596_1000123_pt1 | contig 41778 bp, 38 predicted proteins | sample AntRauTorcE11897_FD_101387 | JGI IMG/M metagenome (GOLD analysis project Ga0136596, IMG submission 101387) | Saline lake microbial communities from Rauer Islands, Antarctica - Metagenome Torckler E11 #897 | ecosystem: Environmental > Aquatic > Non-marine Saline and Alkaline > Saline | place... | reverse complement strand
ATTGAAGAGACGCTGGCACAGGTGGTGAGTGATGGTGTCAGCGAAGAGCGCCTGGAAGCCATTCTGCATCAGCTTGAACTGCATCAGCGGGAAATTGCCGGTGATCAGTTCCCATACGGCCTGCAGCTGATCATGAGTGCGATTTCTCCGATGATTCACGGTGGTGATCCGGTGGAACTGCTGGATCTGGAACCCGTGCTGGAAACCCTGCGTGAGAAGATCCGCGATCCGGATTATGTCCCGGACCTCATTCGGCGCAAGCTGCTGGAAAACCCGCACCGGGTGACCCTGACCCTTCGCCCGGACCAGAAACTGGACGCCCGCCGTCAGGAGGCTATCCGGGAAGCCCTGGCCCGCCGCAAGGCAGCCCTGACGGAAAAGGAAGTTCAGGACATTGTCGAGCGGGCCCAGGCTTTAGAAGAGCGGCAAACCCGCAAGGATGATGACTCCATTCTCCCGAAGGTGGATCTCAGCGATGTGCCGCTGCAGTTGCCAGAGCCGGAGGGTCGTCATGACGAAGATGCATCGGCCTCGCTCTTCGCCCGGGGGACTAACGGGCTGGTGTATGAGCAGATTGTTGTGCCGGTGCCGAACCTCTCCCGGGACGAGCTGGTTCTGTTGCCCTATTACACCACTCTGATTTCTGAGGTCGGCTGTGGCGATCTGGATTATCTGCAGATGCAGGACCGGATTTCTGCCGAGTCTGGCGGCATCGGCGTGTCATTTTCGGCCAAAGGCCAGATTGATAATGTTCATAACCTCAGCGGTTATATAGTTTTCAACGGCAAGGCGCTGGCACGCAATCGCACCGCGCTGACCCGGCTTCTTGGCGATGTTTTCAATGGCGCCCGCTTTGATGAACACGGGCGCATCCGGGAGCTGGTGGCGCAGATTCGCGCCCGGCGTGAGCAGGCGGTCACCGGCAGTGGCCACGGGCTTGCCATGGGTGCCGCGTCTCAGGGCATCAGTCCCGGTGCCTGGCTGGCGTTCCGTCTTGGCGGGCTGGAAGCCATTCGTGGTTCAAAGTCCCTGGACAAATCACTGGACGATTCAGCCGAATTAGCGGCCTTCTGTGACGGACTGGCCAGCCTGCACCGCAAAATTCAACAACAGCACCGGCAGTTCCTGCTGATTGCCGAAGGCGAGCAGCTTCAGCCAATGCTGGACGACGTCCAAGAATTCTGGGGAGCCCGGCCCGGAAAAACTGGCGAGGCCTGGAAACTGACTGAGAAACCCTATCGGGTCCAGCAAGCCTGGCTCACCTCAACCCAGGTAAATTTCTGTTCCAGGGCCTTTCCGACAGTGGCCGTTGACCATCCGGACGCTGCCGCTCTGACGGTCCTTGGCGGTTTTCTGCGCAATGGCTATCTGCACCGCGCCATTCGGGAGAAGGGCGGCGCCTACGGCGGCGGAGCTGGTCAGGACAGTGTGAACGGCACGTTCCGGTTCTTCTCTTACCGCGATCCCCGGCTCAGCGAAACACTCGACGACTTTGATCAGTCGCTCAAGTGGCTTAAAGAAGAAGACCATGACGCTCAGGAACTGGAAGAGTCCATCCTCGGTGTGATTGGCCAGCTCGACAGGCCCCGGTCACCGGCAGGCGCCGCACGGCATGCGTTTCATAATCAGCTGTTTGGTCGGACCCCTGAGCAACGTTCGAGATTCCGTGAGCGGGTGCTGGCGGTGACCATTGATGACATGAAGCGGGTTGCCCGAACCTGGCTGACGCCGGACAAGGCCAGTACGGCGGTCATTACCAGTCATGAGAACCGCGAACTGGCTGTGAAGCTGGGGCTTGAACTTCAGGAAGTTTAAACCCCCGGCTTCACCGGTTCCGTTTCAGTCCGGCACTGACCATAATGCGGGTTGAGATCTCCTCCACGGAGTAGGCGGTAGTGTTCAGGTAGGGGATCCGCTCGCGCCGGTACATCAACTCGATTTCCTCAATCTCGTGCATGCACTGCTTGATTGAGGCATACCGGGAGTTGGGCCGGCGCTCATTGCGGATAGTTGCCAGTCTATCCGGGTCGATGGTCAGGCCGAAGATCTTCTGCTTATGCGGGCGTAAGGCGCCGGGCATATTCTGATCACCCAGATCCTCTTCCGTAATCGGATAGTTAGCCGCTTTTACGCCGTATTGCAGCGCTAGGTACAGGCAGGTGGGTGTTTTTCCGCTCCGTGAGGCGCCCACCAGAATCAGGTCTGCTTCATCGTAGTGCCGGGTCCGCGCGCCATCATCATTATCCAGGGCAAAATTGACCGCTTTGATTCGCTGTTCGTATCGGCCCTCATTGCTGATGGCGTGAGATTTGCCCACCGAGTAAGAAGACGATGATTGCAGCTCATGCTCCAGCGGGCTCAGAAAGGTGCCGAAAATGTCCACCATGAAGCCGTTGGCACCGGCAATGACCTCCCGGATATCACTGTTTACAATGGTATCGAAGACCAGCGGCCGGGCGCCGTCGGTTTCCTCCGCCTGAGCAATGCGCTTGACCATCTCCCGGGCTTTGGCAGTGTCGTCAATATAGGGGACGGTTATCCGCTCGAAATCGATTTTTTCGAACTGGGCAAGAAGGCTGTGTCCCAGAGCTTCGGCGGTCAGGCCGGTACCGTCAGAAATGAAAAAAGCGGTGCGTTTCATGATGTTTGATCAGGCTCCGTATTTGGCGGGTTCCCTAGGTAATTTCCACAGGTTACAGTATCATACACGCCGAGTTCGATAGCCCGTATTGCAATGAATTAAGGGAGACCTGCTTTGGAAGATTACATTATCTGGTTTGATCACCTGGGAATGTCTGACGTGGACCGGGTTGGCGGAAAGAACGCGTCACTCGGCGAAATGATCAGTAATCTTGCCAATGCGGGGGTCACTGTGCCCGGTGGCTTTGCCACAACGGCCCACGCCTACCGGGAGTTTCTGGCCAAAGATGGCCTGCGGGGAAAAATCGACAACGTCCTGGACAGTCTCGACATCAATGATGTCAACGAACTGGCCCGTGTCGGCTCCCGGATCCGTCAGTGGATCATTGACATGCCGTTCCCGGAAGCGCTTGAACAGCCGCTGGCAGATGCCTACGCCGCGCTGCAGGCCGGGAACGACAACATGGCTGTTGCGGTTCGCTCATCCGCGACCGCTGAGGACCTGCCTGATGCGTCATTTGCAGGCCAGCAGGAAACCTTTCTGAATGTGACCGGCCTTGAACAGGTGCGCACCTCCGTCAAAGAAGTATTTGCGTCGCTTTTCAACGACCGCGCGATTTCCTACCGGGTTCACCATGGCTTTGACCACAAGCAGGTAGCGCTGTCTGCCGGTATTCAGAAGATGGTTCGCAGTGAAACGGCGTCGTCCGGCGTCATGTTTACTCTGGATACGGAATCAGGTTTCCGGGATGTGGTGTTCGTGACCGGCTCTTACGGGCTTGGTGAAACGGTGGTGCAGGGCGCAGTGAACCCTGACGAATTTTACGTTCACAAGCCCACGCTTGAAGCCGGGCGCCCGGCCGTGTTGCGCCGCAACCTCGGCAGCAAGGCCATCAAGATGATCTACCACACTGACCCGTCCGAGGGGCAGTTTGTGGAAACTGTTAAGGTCGATCAGGAAGAGCGTAATCGTTTCTGCATCACCGATGCAGAAGTCGAGGAACTGTCCAAACAGGCGATGATCATTGAGAAGCACTACCAGCGGCCAATGGATATCGAGTGGGCAAAGGACGGTGATGACGGCCGCATTTATATTGTTCAGGCGCGTCCCGAGACTGTGAAGAGTCGGTCCAACGGCAATGTAATGGAGCGGTACTTGCTGAAAGAAACCGGCAAGGTGCTGGTGGAAGGGCGGAGCATTGGCCATAAAATCGGTAGCGGCCCGGTCAAAATCATCACCAGCATCAAGGAAATGGACCGGGTTCAGGCTGGCGATGTACTGGTTACCGATATGACGGACCCCGACTGGGAGCCGGTCATGAAGCGGGCATCGGCGATTGTCACCGACCGCGGTGGGCGCACCTGTCACGCTGCGATTATCGCCCGGGAGCTGGGCATTCCGGCGGTGGTGGGTTGCGGTGATGCGACCGAGCAGCTGAAAGAAGCTCAGGAAGTGACGGTATCCTGCGCTGAAGGCGATACCGGTTTGATTTACGAGGGTAGCCTCGACTTCGAGCTCAAAGAAAACACCGTCGATTCCATGCCCGCCATCCCGTTCAAGATCATGATGAACGTGGGCAACCCGGACCGGGCGTTTGATTTTCAGGCTCTGCCTAACGAGGGTGTTGGCCTGGCCCGGCTTGAGTTTATTATCAACCGGATGATCGGTGTTCACCCGAAGGCGCTGCTGAACTTTGATGGCTTGCCCCGGGATATCCGCCAGACGGTCGAAAAGCGCATTTCCGGTTACAGTTCGCCTGTCGATTTTTACGTAGACAAGCTGGTTGAAGGCATTTCTACGCTGGCTGCCGCTTTTGCGCCGAAGAAAGTCATCGTTCGCCTTTCCGATTTCAAATCTAACGAATACGCCAACCTGATCGGCGGCACCCTTTACGAGCCGGACGAAGAAAACCCGATGCTCGGTTTTCGCGGGGCTTCGCGCTACATTTCTGAAACCTTCCGCGACTGCTTTGAACTTGAGTGCAGGGCGCTGAAGAAAGTCCGTAATGAAATGGGCTTCACCAACGTCGAAGTGATGGTGCCCTTCGTCCGCACCGTGGGTGAAGCCGCGCAGGTGGTCGATCTGCTGGCGGAAAACGGCCTGAAGCGCGGTGACAACGGTCTGCGGGTGATCATGATGTGCGAGCTGCCTGCCAACGCATTGCTGGCTGATCAGTTCCTTGAGCACTTTGACGGTTTCTCGATCGGCTCGAACGATCTGACCCAGCTTACCCTCGGCCTTGACCGGGATTCCGGCATCATCGCTCATCTGTTTGACGAGCGGAATGACGCCGTTAAAGCGCTGCTCTCCAGTGCCATCCAGGCCTGCAAAAAGGCCAACAAATATATTGGTATCTGTGGTCAGGGCCCTTCTGACTACCCGGATCTGGCGAAATGGCTGATGGATCAGGGCATTGATAGCGTGTCTCTGAACCCGGATTCGGTGCTGGATACCTGGTTCTTCCTGGCAGACGAAAAGATTGACTGATTGCTGAAAAAAGGAGCTCACAAACGTGACTATCGTAACCCCCGACCTGTGTGATGATTATCCTGAAATTCTGGCGGTTGAACCGGGGTTTCGTAACTTTGGCGGCCTGGACAACTTTGGCGGCGAGATCGTGACGGTCAAGTGCTTCGAAGACAATTCCGTGGTCAAAGAACAGGTCGCACTTCCGGGCCATGGCAAGGTTATGGTTGTCGACGGTGGTGGATCGAAACGTGCTGCACTGCTCGGTGATATGCTGGCAGAGAAGGCGGTCAGTAACGGCTGGGCAGGCCTGGTAATTTACGGCTGCCTTCGCGATGTGGACGTGATCGGTAAACTGGAACTGGGCGTTCAGGCGCTTGGCACCCACCCGAGAAAGACCGAAAAGCATGGCGTTGGCCAACTGAACGTGCCGGTGACCTTTGGCGGTGTAACTTTTCACCCAGGGCATTACGTCTACGCAGACAACAACGGTATCGTTGTCTCTGAGAAGCCACTCATCTGACCCGAATTGAGTGTCAGCGCTTTACCTGAGTAATTTCGACGCCCAGAAGGTAGCCCTCTGATTCCGGCTCGCACCTGAGAACGCGGCACACCGTCTCGAAAGGCGGGAACTGATCGCTACTGGATGGCAGAAGGGTTTGGATCTCGTCGCCTTCAGAGAATTCACTCTCGACAAAGAGCTGCATGCCGGTTCCGCTCAGATCGCGGCAGATGCCTGCCAGTGCGCCGCCGCTGCTGTCTGTCAGCTCTATCTCCGAATTCATTCTCATCCGGTGAAAGTCGCGCTTCTCTGAATAGTCCTTCATGGTCACAGACATCACTGAATCTCCTGCTTGTTGTTCTGTTATTTATAAAGTGTCTGAGCTAAGCCTGAGCCTGCTGATCAGGCCCAGTTATCCGTTTTTCGGGTTGGCTTCAGGGCCGGAACGATCAGGGCGAGAATGATGCCCAACAGAACCAGGCCGGCTCCGATAAGCATAAAGTCCGATTCTTTATTGGCTTCAAGCCGCTCTTTCTCAGCGGTAAGCACTTCCAGTTCATTACGCTGCTTCTGGTTTTCGTTTCGCAGCTCTTCATTGCGACGGTTGAGGTTGAGAGAGTCTGCTGCAACGGTTTTGATTTCCTGCAGTTCCTGGCTCAGTCGCCCAGCTCGTGCTTCCAGATTGTTCTCTGAGTTGCGTAGTGAATCACGCTCTTCGGTCACTGCTTCCAGCTGGCTTCGAAGCGTGGACACGCTCTCTCTGGCCTGGCCAAGCTGGCGGTTCGCGGTTTCGAGACGGTCTCGGGCAATGGGGTTGTCGGTCAGGTAGCGGGATACCATCCAGCCTTCAATGCCGTCGGGCGTTCTGACCCTGCTGTAGCCGGATTCCGAACGCGCAACCAGCTCCAGCGCCGTGCCGCTGCGAACACCTGAATGAAGAATGCGGAATTGCGTGCCTTCGCCACTTCGAATGGGGGCGTAGAGCGTATCGTCTACGTAAACGGTTTCAGCAAATGCCGACGACGCAGTGAAAGCAAGCATTAGACAACAGAATAACGATCTTAGAGATGGCACTGGTTATATTCCCTGAGGCAGTGTTTTGACGAGCAATTTTGTCATAGTTGCCTGCCCGTACAAGGTCGGTTTCATTACAAAACCCTCATGCAAGCCGCTGTTTCTGACAAAGTCCATTTTTAGCCCCGGTTCTTCTTTTCAGCCAAGGTCAAGCAGGGTCAGGGCAGAACCACTTTGAAAGGTTTTACGGTCACTTTCCGGTATACGCCGCCCTCGACGTAGGGATCTGCATTTGCCCACGACTGGGCGGCTTCCAGCGAGTCAAATTCCGCGATAACCAGGCTGCCTGTGAAACCCGCATCGCCCGGTTCCGGAGTATCCAGAGCGGGGTGGGGCCCGGCAACCAGAAGTCTGCCCTCGTCTTTGAGCTGGTTGAGCCGGTCAATATGAGCCGGTCGAGCCTGCGCCCTCAGAAGCAGACTGTCTTCAATATCCTCACTGATGATCGCGTAATACATTGGGGTCTCTGCCTGGTATTCGTGTGGGTCAGCGCTGACTGGTACACTGAGCACCGTATTCGCCGACCATCCGGAATTCTCGTGACTATAACCCAAGCAACCGACTTCTGCATCGATTTGCACTGCCATAGTACCGCCTCGGACGGAGCTCTTTCGCCAGAGGATCTTGTTGGCCGTGCCGCGGCCAGGGGCGTGACCCATCTGGCATTGACCGACCATGACACCGTGGCGGGCTTGTCCCGGGCTGCCAGTTCGGCGGCAGAAAAGGGCCTGTCACTGATCAGTGGAACGGAGCTGTCCTGTGTGTGGCGTAGCCAGAACATTCATATTGTCGGCCTCGATTTTGATCCCGAAAATGTGGTTTTTCAGGTAGCACTGGAGCGGCAGAACGCCAATCGCTGGGCAAGGGCCAGGGCCATAACGGACAAGCTGAGTAAAATTCCGGTTGATGACCTGCTGGAGAAGGCGACCCGCAGTGCTAACGGCGATGTGCCGGGGCGTCCGCATTTTGCCCGGGTGCTGGTCGACGAGGGCGTCGTTAAAGACCCGGCGCAGGCTTTCAAACGGTACCTTGGGCAGGGAAAGCCCGGTGATGTAAAAGCGTTCTGGCCTGAGCTGGAAGAGGTGGTGAAGTGGATCGTCGATGCTGGCGGTGTTGCGGTACTCGCCCATCCGCGAAAGTACCGCTTAACTGCCACCAAACTGCGTGCGCTGGTGTCAGATTTCAAGCGGGCAGGTGGCAAGGCGATGGAGGTATCGACTTCCGGCCAGTCAAGCGGCGACCTGGGGTTTCTTGCAGAGCTGTGTCGGCGAGAAAATTTGCTTGGCTCTCAAGGGAGTGATTTCCACTTTCCCGGCGCCCCCTGGTGCGAGCTTGGCCGGATAACAAAAATGCCAGACGGCATTGAGCCGGTCTGGCATCACTTTGAAACACCCGTGGGACTAGCTGGGGGGCTTTAGTATTTAAAGAGTCCGGCCAGTCCGATTCGGCTTGCTACTAGTCCGGCGCGTGGAACAGCAGATACAGATCCGTCAGCGAGTCAGGAATGGCGTCTGACATCTGGCTTGCCAGCTTCTCATCATTACGGACTTTCTGAAAATCTTCGTCCTCGAACAGTCCCGACAGGGTCAGCATGGGCACGAGTAAGTCGGCAGTCTCCTTTTCATTTACTTCCAGCCATGCATCTTCATGTTCCAGAAAGACGTCCACGAAACCCGCACACCAGTTTTCCAGCGCGTTCATCGGGTCGCCGTCTTCCGGTTCAGGAAGCTCCAGTGCCTGCCCCATATCGAGTGCTTGGGTCATGCCCCGGGCCAGACGTTCCACCACTAACCTGAAAACTTCTGGTGTTTTGTTCGAGGGTGAGCGCTCGGTGCCGGTCGCCAACGTGAAAATATCATCCACGTTCAGGGCAACCGGTCCGACGACACTTGCACAGACAACACCGTGCAAGCCGAAGAAATCAACCGCTTCGTCGCCCCAGGGTTCGGCAAACAGGATGTCTTCGAGCGCTTCAATGTCCGAGGTTGAAAGCATCCTTTAGTTGCTCCCGGCGGTTTTTTTGGCTTCTTCAGCCTCAAGACGGCGTTTGCGCACTTCCCGCGGATCATTGTAAGCGCGGCCTGCCGTCGCTGGGGCTTCCTCCTGATTGACGTCAGAAGGCTTGTCGGAAGCCGCCTCTGCAGAAGTCTGCTGTTCCGCAGGCGCTTGCTCAGGCTGGGGGCTCTCTGTAGCTTGCTCTGGCTGTGGGCTCTCCGGCTCAGATTTAGCCGTTTCCGGCTCCGGTTTTTCAGCTGCTGGCTGTGGTGCCGGCGCAGGGGCAGACGCTTCCGGTTCCGCTTGTTTTGGCTGCTCGAGCTCTGGCTCAGCAGTCGCACTTTTCTCTACCGCCGGCGTTTCTACCTCGGGCGTTTCTGCCTTGGGCATCTCTGCAGTTGGCGCATCGATCTCTGGCTCATCGGCTTTTTTCTCCGCTGTCTTGCGCGCAGAGGTCCGACGGGGCCGGGCAGGGCGACGCTCTTCGGTCGCAGGCTCGGCCTCGGGCTCAGAAGGTTCGGGCTCGGGCGGCAGTCCAGCAGCGGTGGCCGCTATCGGCTTCTGTTCGGCGTCAGTGTCCAATACTTTGGCAGGTTTTGGTTCAGGCTCGGATGCCTGCTCTGTTTCTTCTTCAGGCACAGGCTCCGGCTTCGCTTCAGCTGCTATTTCTGCCTCGGGCACTGACTTTGCCTCAGATACTGTCACTGCCTCTGCTTTTGGCTGGGATTCTTCGGCAGGCTTTTCTGCTGTTTCTGCGCTCTGGGCCTTCGGTGTTTCTTCCGTTACAGGTGTTGCTGGCGGGGCCAATGTCTCCGGGCTATCTTCCGGCTGAGTATCCTTCTGGTGGCGCTCGCTGCGGACATTTTTCCTGTCAGCAGGCGTCGTTGCCGGTGTTTCGGCAGCGGATCCATCACGGTTGCGGTTGCGCCGTGGCTTGCGGCGTTTCTCACTGGCACCGGTTTTTTCCTGGCTCGCAGCACTTTTATCCTGAGAGGGGTCGTTTTCAGGCGTTTGTGGTTTGTCGGCACTCTTGGGCTGAGCGGTATCACCAGTATCTTTCTGATCACGGTTTTGCGGCCTGGCGCGTCCCCGGTTCGGTGACTGTCCGTCTTTGCGTGCGCCGTCTCTAAGGCCGTCTTTTGCCTGGTCCGCACCTGTGCTCTGCTTCTGATCGCTATCTACAGCCTCGCTGTTGCGGTTACGATTGCGGTTGCCGCCCCGGCTACGTCCGCGACTGTCATCGCTGCGGGACTGGCTCTGGCCACCCTGGCGGCGTTCACTGTTGCTGCGGTTTCCGGTGTCGCCAGCTCCGTTATCATCTCTGACTACCCGGGACTTCCGGCGCTCATCCCGTTTCGGGCGTTCAGTGCTTCTTTGGCTTGGCTCAGGGTCACCAATGATCTCATCGCCACTGAAGAAATCAGCAATCTTGCGGCCAACCCTGCTGAACAGCCCTTCAGTCTGTTCTCTTGAAGGTTCGTCGGCTTTTGCCGCCGGAGCCTGAGCAGCTGTTGGTGCTGGCGCAGTCGGGCGAATAGCCTTAACTGCCGCCTGTTCGCGAACCGGTGGAGGAGTAACAGGAGCCTCGAGGATTTCTTCCTCGCGCTCGTTGTATTCCTGCGCAACCTGGTAGCTTGAAACATGCTCGGCGCCGGATTCGTCGTCGCGCATGCGCACGATTTCAAAATGCGGTGTCTCCATGTGCGGCGCTGGCACCACAACGACCTGCACTTCCTGCCGGAATTCAATATCGGCAAGCTGTTTGCGCTTTTCGTTCAACAGGAAGGTGGCAACGGCTACAGGCACAATGGCACGTACTTCGCCGGTTTTTTCTTTGGAACATTCTTCGAAGATCAGGCGCATAATGCTGAGCGCCAGCGATTCGATACCACGAATCGTACCCTGGCCTTCACAGCGGGGGCAGACTTCGCTGCGGGTCTCTCCCAGAGACGGGCGCAGGCGCTGACGCGACATTTCCAGCAGACCGAAGCGGGAGATCTTGCCCACTTGCACCCGCGCCCGGTCAATCTCCAGTGCTTCGCGCACTTTTTGCTCAACTTCGCGCTGATGTTTGGCCGGGGTCATGTCGATGAAGTCAATGACGATCAGGCCGCCCATATCCCTGAGGCGTAGCTGACGTGCGATTTCTTCAGCAGCTTCAAGGTTGGTCTGACGGGCGGTTTCCTCGATATCCTGGCCTTTCGTGGCCCGGGAGGAGTTAATATCAATAGAGACCAATGCTTCGGTGGGGTCGATGACAATCGAACCGCCCGAGGGGAGTTTTACCTCGCGCTGGAAGGCCGTTTCGATCTGCGCTTCAATCTGGTAGCGGCTGAACAGAGGAATTTCATCCTTGTACAGCTTGATCTTGTTCTCGAAGGTGGGCATAACGGCGCGCACGAAATTGAGCACGTCTTCACAAACCGTGTCGGAGTCGATCAGCACCTCGCCAATGTCCTGGCGGAGATAGTCCCGAACAGCACGAATTATGACATTGCTTTCCTGATGGATCAGGAAGGGTGCTTTACGCTCACCGGCGGCCTGGGAAATGGCCTCCCAGAACTGGACAAGGTAATCGAGGTCCCACTGGAGTTCTTCAGAAGAGCGACCGATGCCCGCAGTGCGCACGATGATCCCCATGGATTTGGGTATCTGAACATCGTTCATGGCTTCTTTGAGTTGCGCGCGTTCATCGCCTTCAATGCGGCGGGAAATGCCACCTGCCCGGGGGTTGTTGGGCATCAGCACCAGATAGCGGCCGGCCAGGGAGATAAAGGTTGTCAGCGCGGCGCCTTTGTTGCCCCGCTCTTCCTTGTCGACCTGAATGATCACTTCCTGGCCTTCGGAGACCACCTCCTTGATGTTGATTTTGCCTTCAGTCTGGCCTGGCGATTTTTTGAAATACTCCTTGGAAATTTCCTTCAGGGGCAGGAAGCCATGGCGGTCGGCACCGAAATCCACAAACGCAGCTTCCAGACTGGGCTCGACACGGGTGATGCGGCCTTTATAAATGTTGGATTTTTTCTGTTCACGAGAGCTGGATTCAATGTCCAGGTCAAACAGTCGTTGTCCATCGACCAGAGCTACGCGCAACTCTTCGGGGTGAGTTGCATTTATCAGCATTCTTTTCATGGGAAAGGAAGGGTTCCTGTCGTTTGTGATGACAGAAAACCGGGGATTTCATCAGCGAAGCAGAACGTGCGTGCCGCGGCGCTCCGTATTGAGGAGCAGGCCGACGGCCAGACAAGTCAGATGGTAGCGGGGAAAAGCCCCGCTTATCCGAGTCTACCGCCGACGATTCGGCTGCATGAATGCAGTGAAGGGTCGAATGAGGTCGATGTCTGTAGACGCATGTTATCCGTTTTCAGGTTCACGCTGGCGCCTTGGGTCTCACGTCGTATTCGTATGCTGGACGGCCCGGCCCTGCGTGCTGGCTAAGATTTTTCGCGATGTCGCCCGACGGTTTTCCGTAAGGTTTCAGTTTCCCGCCAGGCTTTGGGTTTCCTCTTTGGGGTAATCGCCCCTGAGGCATTTTCCCGATAGCCGGTGGGAGGGTTCCAAGCGCCGTGCCCGGTAATGATTGGGCTTCCGGCGTTCAAACTCTTTAATAGTGTCGGTATACTTCTGCCGCTCCGGCTTCTGGCATATTGACCAGGCCGTAGACAAACGGCAAATCACGTCGGAATATAACAGTAATACTCCGGTCCTTCAATCCCGCGCGTTGTTCGGAAATTAAAGGCATTTATGTCACGGTCACCCAGACACAAACGTTCTTCCAGTCAGCCGCCTTTTTCCGGGGCTTCCGCAGACAGGGCCCCAGCAGGCCGTAACAATCAGGCAGGGGAGTTCCGCCAGGCTGTCCGGAAAGTGGTCGTGGATGAGGACAATGCGGGTCAGCGGGTCGATAATTACCTGATGTCGCAGATCCGGGACGTGCCCCGGAGCATCATTTATCGCATCATCCGTAAAGGTGAAGTAAGAGTAAATAAAGGACGAGTCAAGCCAGATACGCGGCTGAAAGCGGGTGACGAGGTTCGGATACCGCCGGTGACCCGCAAGGAAAAACCCGCTCAGGTTGTGCCGGGGTCGCGGGTTCAGGGTGTCATGGAGACTGCGATTATCTTCGAGAACGACCAGATGTTGGTGGTAAATAAGCCCTCCGGCATTGCCGTTCATGGTGGTAGCGGTCTGAGTTTCGGCCTGATTGAGGTGCTTCGAGCAGCCCGGCCGCAAGCGAAGTTTCTGGAGTTGGTGCACCGGCTGGATCGCGACACGTCCGGGCTGATCATGGTCGCCAAGAAACGTTCAGCGCTGAGGTTTCTGCAGGATGAATTACGCCAGAAGCGGATTCGCAAGCATTACCATGCGCTGGTGTCGGGGCATTGGGATCAGGACGTTGCGAGAGTCAGGGAGCCGTTATTGCGGTTCGAGCTCAAGTCGGGCGAGCGCAGGGTCAGGGTGGATCCTGCGGGCAAGGAGTCGCTGACCCTTTTCCGTTGTCTGCAACAGTATGGTGGCTACAGTCTGGTTGAGGCATCACCTGTGACCGGTCGTACCCATCAGATTCGCGTTCACAGTGCGTGGGCCGGTCATCCGATTGCGGGTGATGACAAGTACATGGATGATGTCAGCCTGAAAGCGTTTCGTTCGTTGGGTGGCGAAAGGCTGATGTTACATGCCAGGGCGCTGGAATTTACTCTACCCTCGACCGGGGAAGCAATGAAGCTTGAGGCGCCCTATGATGATGCGTTTGAAAAAGTGGTCTCCAAATTGGGCGCCCGGCTTGAGATCCGGGAGTAGTCAGTCTGCTGTTTAGCGGGCCATTTGCGAGTCAGGTTGTTCAGCTACGTGGCAGAAATGATTCGGTCAGGATAATGTTCATGGATATAAAAGTAGTCATTTTTGACTGGGACGGAACGCTCATCGATTCCGTAGACCATATCGCCGGAAGCCTGCATCAGGCGGCTACCGACCTGGGCTATCCCGAGCTGGAGCGGGAGGCCTACCGCGACATCATAGGCCTGGGCATGGTGGAGGCGCTGCACAAGCTTTACCCCGGGATCAGCCACGAAGAGATGACCAGAATTCGTGAGGGTTATTCATCCTATTTCTTTGCCAAGGTAACAACACCGCAAAACGTGTTTGCCGGAATGGCAGAGGTAGTGGCCGACCTTCGTACCGCCGGTCGGGGCTGCTCGGTTGCGACCGGGAAAAGTCGGCGGGGGCTGGAGGGTGCATTGGTGTCCAGTGGACTGGGGCCGCACTTCGATACTACCCGTTGCGCGGATGAGACCCGCTCAAAGCCCGACCCGCGGATGCTGTCTGAAATCCTGGAGTTCTACAATATCCGGCCGGACCAAGCGGTAATGATCGGGGATACCCGCTACGACCTGGAAATGGCGCAGCGAATCGGCATGCCTTCGATCGGTGTGGAGTGGGGGGTTCATCAACGCGATGTTCTCAAGCATTACGAGCCGCGCGCCATCGTTGATACGGTGGCGGAGCTGCGTGGCGTTCTTGGCATCTAGCAAATTACAGGCAGGGCGTTTTAATGAGTGAATGGGATTCAGATCAGAAGTCGGGTTGGGGTGATCAGCCTGCAGGCCGTGGCGATTCGTCGCAGGCAGGGCGAAAATCACCGGCCATGCCCCCGGAATCCTCCCGTGACTGGAAGCTGATCGAAAAATTGGTGATGTCACTGCAGTCCGAGCAGCGCAAGAGTCGGCGCTGGGGTATTTTCTTCAAGCTGCTGACCTTTGCCTATTTGTTTGCCTTGTTCTTTTTGATCCTGTTTCCGATTGGAGACAGTTTTGAGAGCGCAACAGGTGGGCACACGGCGGTGATTGATGTGAATGGCACCATTGCGGCTGATGAATTGGCCAGCGCCGACAACATTGTCGGAGCGTTGCGCCAGGCATTTGAGGAAGAGAATTCTGTCGCCGTGATCATGAGGATCAACAGTCCGGGCGGGAGTCCGGTTCAGTCTGGCTACGTTTACGATGAAATGCAGCGCCTGAAAGAAAAGTATCCGGACAAGAAGCTGTATGCAGTCATTTCCGATGTCGGCGCCTCCGGGGCTTATTACATGGCCGCCGCTGCGGACGAGATATACGCAGACAAGGCAAGTCTGGTCGGCTCTATCGGCGTTGTGGCGGGGGGCTTCGGGTTCACCGGTGTGATGGAAAAGCTGGGTGTGAATCGTCGTCTTTACACCGCGGGTGAGAACAAAGCGTTTCTCGATCCTTTCTCTCCGGAAAAAGAGCAGGACGTGGAATTCTGGCAAGGTGTTCTGGAAACCACGCATCGGCAATTTATTAACAGTGTCCGTGAAGGGCGCGGTGATCGCCTTGCAAATGATGAGCAGTTGTTTTCCGGCCTGGTATGGAGCGGTGAGCAGGCGCTTGAGCTCGGCCTGATTGATGGTCTGGGCAGCACCTCTTTCGTTGCGCGCCAGATCGTCGGCCAGGAAGAACTGGTGGACTATAGTCACCGGAGGTCGCCGTTGCAGAATATTGTTGACCAGCTTGGCGTTTCCATCGGAAGCGGTGTTGCCAATTATCTGATGGAGTCCAGGTTGCAGCTTCGTTAGCGGCCAGGAGTTGGTTTTGCCGCAAGCAGCGGATTCAGGCCCCAATTGCACAGCATGTCGGTCAGCGCTATCAAAGGCAGACCGATCAGGCTGTTGGGATCGCTGCCTTCCAGCGATTGGAACAGGGCGATGCCCAAACCTTCCATTTTAAAGCTTCCGGCGCAATCGAACGGTTGCTCGGCTTCCAGGTAGTGTGTGATTTCCTGTCGTGACAGCGTCCGGAAGTGGGCTTTGAAGGTCTCGCACCGGGATTGCTGTTCACCGGTTTTTGCGTTCAGGAGCGCCAGGCCGGTGAAAAAGGTAACGGTCTTTCCGCTGCTGCGGGAGAGTTGTTCGATTGCCGTCTCAAGGTCACCGGGCTTGGATAGCCGTTGACCGTCTGCCAGGCTGGCCACCTGATCGGAACCAATGATCCAGTACTCAGGGTAGGAGTTTGCCAGAGCCCCGGTTTTTTCCCGGGCAAGGCGCCCTGCAAGCTTGCAGGCATCTTCGCCTTCATGGGGCGATTCATCAATGTCCGGCGATGCGGCGACGAAAGGCAATCCGAGCCTTTGCAGGAGTGCCCGCCGATAGGGCGATGATGAGGCAAGTAGTAGCGGCTGCTGCATGTCTGGCTCCTGTGTTGGCTGCGATCTGCTTCGGGGGTTTGTGGGGTATCGTAGAATACACCTATAAGTGGTCCGGGCACTGGCCAAAAACCAGAGGAAGTCTTTGACACCAGCGGGCCAGGTCCCTAGAATTGCGCGCCTATGCCAAATGCGTCAAACGCCGAGTTGCCTAAATCCGTCGATCCTTTCCGGTTGGCGGAACAAAATGTCGTTTTAGAGGGAGAAGTTCCTCTGAAGGCGTTGTCTCGTTTTCGGGATGCCGTTCGTCGCGTGGAAGATGACAGTAAGTGCCAGGTTACTCTGTCGTTTTCGCTGGACAGCGAACGCCGCCGCATGGTGGTTGGGGAGCTGGAGGCGCCTGTTGTTCTGGAGTGTCAGCGGTGCATGGGGCCAATGCCTTACACCCTGGTTTCCCGGTTTACGCTGGGGCTGGTGACAACAGATAGCCAGGCTCAACAGTTACCAAAAGAACTTGAGCCGTTTATGATCGAAGATTTCAGTGCGGATCTCTGGTCGATGACAGAAGATGAATTACTGCTGGTTCTGCCCCCATTTCCGCTTCATGAGCGTGATGAATGTCCTGCATCAGGAGTTCTGGAGGCGTTTGAACCGGAAGGCATGGCGGAAGAATCTGAAAAGAAATCCGGCGATAACCCGTTCAGCGTGTTGGCGGATCTCAAAACGAAGAAACATTAAACCGGCGCAGCCTTTATCATAAAGGCTGCGTGTTTTACGAACATACGTTGATCAGGTCAGGAGCATAATCATGGCTGTACAGAAGAACCGAAAGACCCGCTCAAAGCGCGGCATGCGTCGTTCGCACGACGCCCTGAGCACGGCGGCTCTGTCCACGGACACCACCACCGGTGAAGTGCATCGTCGTCACCATGTTTCGCCAGACGGTTTCTACCGTGGCAAGCAGGTTATCGAAGCGCGCGACGAGTAATTATCGGCGATTGATGCCCTCAGTGAGAGCCCAGTAATGCCGGATCAGGATGGAGGAGCGGTAAAACCGGTCACCATCGCGATTGATGCCATGGGCGGGGATCGCGGTCCTTCCGTTGTGGTTCCTGCAGCACTGGCCGCTGTGAATGAAAACGAAGCCTTGAGTATTGTTCTGGTGGGTATCCAGAGCGAGCTTGAGGCTTTGTTGCGTCAGGGGCATGAGCGTATCCGTATCGTCGAAGCGGCGGATGTGGTGCGAATGCATGAGCGCCCATCCCATGTGCTGCGCCACAAACGCAATTCCTCAATGGCGGTGGCGTTGGGCCTGGTCAGGGACGGTGTTGCTCAAGGGTGCGTAAGTGCCGGTAACACCGGTGCCCTGATGGCGTTTGGCCGTTCAGTTATCCGCATGTACCCCGGCATTGAGCGCCCGGCCATTGCCAAACTGATTCCCTCACTGCGCGGGCGTTGTCACGTTCTGGATCTGGGCGCAAATGTTGACTCGTCTGCTGAAAATCTCTATCAATATGCCTTGATGGGGTCATTGATGGCCTCTGCCATCTGCGGGCAGGCCGAGCCAAGGGTGGCTTTGCTGAATGTGGGCGAAGAGGAAATCAAGGGCAATGAACAGGTGCGCCTGGCGTCTCACATGCTGGCGCAATGCGATACCATCAATTATATCGGCTACGTTGAGGGCAGTGACCTGTTTCGGGATGTGGCCGATGTCGTCGTCTGTGACGGTTTTGTGGGGAACATTGCCCTTAAAACCGGTGAGGGCGTTGCCGCACTTTTGATCGAACTGTTGGAGCAGGCGTATTCTAAAACACTCTATGGCAGAATGATCGGTTTTCTGGCGCGGCCCATCATGGGAAGACTGTTGCGCCTGATGGACCCTTCACGCCACAACGGGGCCAGTTTGCTGGGCCTGCAGGGCGTTGTCATCAAAAGTCACGGCAATGCCAACGAGCGGGCCATGCTGGCGGCCATTCGCCAGGCCGTGCGGGAAGTTCAGCTTGACGTGCCGGGCCGGATCAACGAACGCCTGGACGATCTGATGTACTGACCACTTGCGACCATAAAGTGGTATGAACGCCCAATTCCGACTAGAGTCAGTTCCATATTTGCCAGATTGGCCCGCAAACAGGCCGGGTTGTACTATTGGCTAATCTTCAGTCATCGAGTTAACCGGTAAGATTCGCTTTATGAAATCAGCGTTCATTTTTCCAGGACAGGGATCCCAGGCGGTCGGCATGCTCGCAAAAGCAGCCGAAAGCTGGCCGATCATTGAAGAAACCTTTGCCGAAGCCTCTGCATTGTTGGGTTATGACCTCTGGCGCTTGTGTCAGGAAGGTCCGGCCGAAGATCTTAATCAGACCACGGTGACCCAGCCGGCAATGCTCACCGCCAGCGTGGCGCTGTGGCGTCAGTGGTTCGTGTCCGGTGGGTCATCCCCGGATTTTGTCGCGGGCCATAGTCTGGGCGAGTACAGTGCGCTGGTAGCGGCGCAAAGCCTGAATTTTTTCGACGCTATCAAGCTTGTCCGGTTGCGCGGGGAACTGATGCAGGCCGCGGTGCCGGCAGGCACCGGCAAGATGGCGGCCATCATCGGGCTGGAAGACGCTCAGGTAACAGCGGCCTGTGAAGAAGCGGCAAACGGCGATGTCGTATCGGCCGTCAACTTTAACGCACCCGGCCAGGTAGTGATTGCCGGTTCGACCGGTGCGGTGGATCGTGCCATCGAGGCCTGCAAGTCAAAGGGGGCCCGCAAGGCTTTGCCGCTTCCGGTGAGTGTGCCGTCCCACTGCGCGTTGATGAAGGGCGCCGCCGAAGAATTGGCTGAGGCGCTGGATGAAGTGGCATTTAACGATGCTGTCATTCCGGTTGTGCAGAATGTGTCGGCCCGGCCTGAGACCCAAAGCGACATGCTGAAGGCCAACCTGGTCAGACAGCTGTATTCGCCGGTACTGTGGACAGATTCCGTTCGTGCAATGTCTGAGCAAACAGTCGGGGTTGCCGTGGAATGTGGCGCAGGTAAAGTTCTTGCGGGCCTGGCCAAGCGGATCGACCGCAATGTGAATGTGTATGGCATTGAGGATCCTGATGCGCTGAAAAAGGCGCTTGAAGGTTTTGGGCAGTAACGCACCGCTTGCGCCAGGTGCCGTTGTATCAGGGTCCACATTTTCTGAATCATTGAGGGAGTAAACCATGTCGCTTGCAGGTAAGACCGCATTGGTCACCGGTGCCACGCGAGGTATTGGAAAAGCGATTGCAAAGGCTTTGGCAGAGCAGGGTGCTACCGTGGTCGGTACAGCAACCAGCGAGCCGGGCGCAGAATCGATTACGGCTGACCTGAAAGCATCCGGCGGGTTCGGGCTGGTGATGGATGTGTCTGATCCGGCCAGCATTGAGTCCGGGCTGAAGCAGGTTGCTGAGCGGGCGGGAGCCCCGGCTATCCTGGTCAACAATGCCGGTATCACCCGTGATAACCTGCTGATGCGCCTTAAAGACGAAGACTGGACATCGGTGATTGAGACCAACCTGTCCAGTGTCTACCGGACCAGTAAAGCTGTCTTGCGTGGCATGGCCAAGGCTCGCTGGGGGCGGATTATCAACGTAAGCTCAGTGGTTGCCGGAATGGGAAATGCCGGACAGGCTAACTATTGTGCAGCGAAGGCAGGTATTGAAGGGTTTACCCGGAGCCTTGCCAAGGAAATGTCCAACCGGGGCATCACCGCCAACTGCGTTGCCCCCGGTTTTATCGATACAGATATGACCAGAAAACTGGACGACAAGCAGCGCGAAGCTATGATGGAAGTCATACCCGCCGGTCGTCTGGGTGAGCCCGAAGAAGTTGCAGCTGTGGTTGCATTTCTGGCGTCGGACGCTGCAGCATACGTGACGGGTGAGACGATCAACGTCAACGGTGGCATGTACATGGGCTAGCCCGCTCGCGGGCTTGTCGCGCAACCCCTTGTTGCGACACATGTTTGAATGGAATCCCTGCTTGTTCGCAGGTTGGGTTTAAACTAAACTGGCAGCATCTGAGTTGCCTGGTTGACACAAAAAGTGAGGACATTATGAGTACAGTTGAAGAGCGCGTTAAGAAGATCGTTTGTGAGCAGTTGGGCGTTAAAGAGTCCGAGGTTCAGAACTCATCTTCTTTTGTAGAGGATCTTGGCGCTGACTCACTGGACACCGTCGAGCTAGTCATGGCACTGGAAGAAGAGTTTGAAACTGAAATTCCTGATGAAGAAGCGGAAAAGCTGGCCAGTGTTCAGGACGCGATCGACTACATCGTCTCGCATACCTGATACTCTGAACGGTCTGTAAGTCAGGCAAGAAGCCGTCCATGTGAGGATTCAGTGGACGGCTTTTTTATTGGATATTCTGGAAGATCGATAAAGCTTCAGGTGAAGGGTTATGGCTAAACGACGTGTTGTGATCACAGGCATGGGAATGCTGTCGCCGCTCGGCAATGACGTTGCATCCTCATGGGATGCCGCTCAAAAAGGCAGGAGCGGTATTGCCGGGATTGATCGCTTCGATACCACAGGTTACAGCACCCGTATCGCCGGTGCCGTGCGGGACCTGGACCTGGAGCCATACCTGTCTGCCAAAGATGCCAGAAAACTGGATGCCTTCATCCACTACGGACTGGTTGCCGCCCAGCAGGCCGTGGAGGCAAGCGGTCTGAATGACTTTTCCGGGCTGGACAAGGAGCGCGTGGGTGTTGCCATTGGCTCCGGTATCGGTGGCCTGGAATTCATTGAAAAGAACATTATCAATATGGAGAAGTCAGGCCCCAGAAAGGTGTCTCCCTTCTTCGTTCCGGCATCGGTCATCAATATGATATCGGGTAACGTGGCCATCCGGTTTGGTTACCAGGGTCCGAATATTGCGATCGTGACGGCCTGCACCACCGGCACGCACAATATTGGTTATGCCGCCCGCACCATCGCGTATGGCGATGCCGATGTCATGCTGGCCGGTGGCTCGGAAATGGCGACTACCCGCAGTGCAATTGCCGCATTCTCCGCCGCCCGGGCGCTGTCCACCCGCAACGACGAGCCGGAAAAAGCCAGTCGCCCGTGGGACAAAGGGCGTGATGGCTTCGTACTGAGCGACGGTGCTGGCGTATTGGTTCTGGAAGACCTGGAACACGCCCAGCGCCGTGGCGCAACAATTTTAGGGGAGGTGGCAGGCTTTGGCATGAGCGACGACGCTTTTCATATTACGTCGCCCCCCGAAGGTGGGGCCGGAGCGGCACGATCAATGACCAACGCCATTCGCGATGCCGGTATCTCGCCAGCCGAGGTTGACTATATCAATGCCCATGGTACATCTACCCAGGTAGGTGACGTGGCGGAAGTTGCAGCTGTGAAATCCGTTTTTGATCAGCATGCCCACAAACTGGCGGTCAGCAGTACCAAATCAATGACCGGGCACCTGTTGGGCGCTGCCGGTGCCGTCGAGGCCATCTTCTCGGTGCTGGCCATACGCGATGGCATTCTCCCGCCGACGATCAATCTGGAAGATCCGGAAGACGGATGTGATCTGGATTTTGTCTCAGACGGCAGCCGCAAGGCCGATATACGCATTGCACTGTCCAACTCCTTTGGCTTCGGCGGTACCAACGGCACGCTGATTTTCCGACGTTTTGAAGGCTGAACGGCATCGTGCTGAAGGTGATTTACCCGGACAGCAAAGGGGTGCCTGCAACAGATCGCGGCCTTGCCTATGGCGACGGGCTGTTTGAAACTATCCGGATGTCTGGCCAACGAGCGGTTCTGCGGCGTCATCACCTGAACCGCATGGTGTCCGATGCCGAGCGCCTTGGCATTGTCATCGATTACGATAAACTGAATCATGAACTTGGCCGGGCGGCAGTGGGTCTGATACCGGTGGATGAATCGGGTTCATGGATCCTCAAGCTGATCCTGACTCGCGGCAGCGGTGGCCGCGGTTATCGCCTGCCAGAGCGCGTCGAGCCGCATCTGATTGTGTCGGCAGCCGCTCTGCCACCGATGCCTGAACCTGGGGGTGTGGTTACCCGATGCGCCAGCTTCCCATTAACGGTTAATCCCCGGCTTGCGGGCATCAAAACCCTGAACCGCCTGGAGCAGGTGATGGCCAGCCGTGAATTTACCGGGGCCGAATGGGAGCTGATCATGACCGATAGTTCAGGCCATTTGGTGGAGGGCACCCGCACCAACCTGCTTGCGCGCGTAGAGGATGAGTGGGTCACCCCTCCGGTGAGCTCCATTGCCGTCGCGGGGGTGATGCGCCAGTACGCCATGGAATGTTTGCGAGCCGCCGGCGAGAGAGTTGTCGAACGGCCTCTGCCTTCGGATATTAGTTCGCTGTCGGGGTTTCGCGGCCTTTATTTGCTTAACAGCGTTTTTGGCGCGGTAGCCGTGCGCTCGCTCGATGCAGTTGATTTGCCAGTTGACGGTACACTTGCGACAATCTGTGATTCTCTCGAAACCTTGGAATAATCGTTTGTTCAAGAAGTTACTCGTAGCGCTCGTCTCACTTGTCTTTCTTCTGGGTTCCGGTCTGGGAATGTGGCTCTGGCAGGGACTTCAGACCCTTGAACAGCCGATCTCGCTGGAAGAACCGGTGCTTTTCTCTGTGCCGATGGGCGCGGGGTACGATCAGGTTGCCCGTTCGATGGAAAAAAACGGGTTTATCAAAGACAGCCTGTGGATGCGGATCCACGCGCGTCTGAACCCGGCGCAGTCCCGCCTGCAGGCCGGGGAATACGAATTCGCTGATGGCATGTCCCGCCTCGCTATGATTCAGCAGATGGTCTCCGGAGACACCAAGCACTGGCAGATTCAATTCATTGAAGGCTGGACCTTCCGGGACATGCGGCTTGCCATCGCGGACAATCAACGTCTCGACAAGGTTACCCCGGACTGGACTGACGACCAGATCATGGCGGCAATGGGCGCAGAGGGTGCCCACCCTGAAGGTCGCTTTTTCCCCGATACGTATCTGTACACCAGCCTCGAAACCGATCTGGACCTTTATAAGCGCGCCTTCTCCAAAATGGAGCAGGTGCTGGCGGAAGAGTGGGAAGACCGAGCTGAGGGTCTGCCTTACGATACCCCCTACGAAGCGTTGATTATGGCCTCTATAGTCGAGCGGGAAACCGGCGCCGCGCACGAGCGGGCAGAGGTTGCCGGTGTGTTTGTCCGGCGCCTTCAGAAAGGCATGAGATTACAGACCGATCCGACGGTTATTTACGGTATGGGAGATCAGTACAAGGGGCGAATCTCCCGCACGGATCTTCGCGCATATACTGAGTATAATACATATAGAATCAACGGGTTACCGCCAACTCCAATCGCTTTGCCCGGCCGTGAGGCTGTTCATGCATCCTTGCACCCTGCCGACGGCGATGCCTTCTATTTTGTTGCCCGGGGCGACGGTACCCACAAGTTTTCCCGCACTCTGGCAGAGCACCAGGAAGCGGTGCGCCAGTTCCAGCTGAATCGGCGTGCGGACTACCGCTCGTCGCCTGCAGCGCCAGCATCAGATTCTGAGCCCGAAGCAGAAAAGGAATAAAAGCATCCATGAGCGCGCGGGGGCAGTTCATCACGTTTGAGGGCACCGAGGGTGTCGGCAAGTCCACCCAGCTGGGAAATGCAGCGACCGCATTGCGGGATTTCGGAATCGACGTCGTGGTCACCCGTGAACCTGGCGGGACGCCCATGGCCGAAGCCATTCGTGAGCTTTTGCTGGCGCCCCGGGAAGAGCCGGTTAACGACATCACGGAGCTGCTGCTGATGTTTGCCGCCAGAGCCCAGCACCTGCATTCTCGGATTCTCCCGGAACTGGCTGCCGGGCGCTGGGTACTGTGTGATCGTTTTACTGATGCAACCTTTGCTTATCAGGGCGGTGGCCGGGGTGTTCCGGCCGAAACCATCGCCACGTTGGAAACCCTTGTACAGGGCGATGTGCGGCCCGATTCCATTGTGTTGCTGGATGCACCGGTAGAAACCGGAATGGCGCGCGCAAGGCACCGGGGTGAGCTGGACCGGTTTGAACAGGAAGCCGTGGCATTTTTTGAACGCATTCGTCAGACCTACCTTGACCGTGCCGCTGCAGCGCCGGATCGCTACCATGTGGTGAATGCGGCCCGACCTCTGGACGAGGTCAGCGAAGATGTATCGCAACTGCTTAAAAATCTCGCTTTGCGCTGATTCGTGCAAACCCTGATCGAATCTGGCTTAATTAATTCAGACCCTCTACCGCATTTCACCAGCACCTGCATGAGCACCCTCAGAAAACACAAAGGCACCACGCCTTCGCGTCTTTGTTCGGCAGCCTGAGTGCCCGACACTTCGCAAATATGAAATCAGGAAGATTTTTAAAATAATCGCAGGAACCTTTAGCACGAAGTCCTTATGACTACTAACTTAATATCGTCTGGTCCACTTTATCGACATCTTTGCGCAGATAAGCGGGCCAGTTCGAGGGGCGAGGTAGCCCGTCAGGGATTTGCGGACTGGTCGAGCGCCTGGGCCCGGCGGTTCTTATGGCGGGTTGTTCGTCGCGCCGTCTGCCCGGGAAATAAAATCAATTAAATACCTGAAAAATGAATAATTTGGCCTATCCTTCATGTAATACCATCCACAGCACGGGGAATGCATCGCTGCTTTCTCTTGGTATCGAAAAGGTCTGAAGCGCAAGTTGTCGTAATGACGTTGTTAAAATAAAGCTGAACGAAAAGGAGGTAATGATTGAACAGCGGGGCTGTAGCTAGTGACTTCCGTGCCGTATTGACGGGGGAAGAAACAGAGTTAAAAAAACAAAGTACTGGAGAAATTTCATGGCTATTGGTGTTTGGATCAGTCTAATTGGTTATTTTGGTCTCATGATTGCCATCGGCATTTATGCGATGCGCACATCGACGTCTTCATCCGAAGATTACATGCTGGGCGGGCGATCGCTCAGTCCACAAGTGGCGGCCCTTTCGGCGGGTGCTTCGGATATGAGTGGCTGGCTGCTTCTGGGGCTTCCCGGCGCGATGTATGTGTCAGGGTTGGGTTCGGCCTGGATCGGTATCGGCCTGCTTGTGGGCGCGTTCTTTAACTGGACGTTTGTTGCGCCCCGGCTTCGTGAACAGACGGTTCACTATGGTAATGCCATTACTATTCCGTCTTTCCTGGCGAACCGGTTCCCGACCCAGGCGCTGCCATTGCGTACAGTGGCGGCGATCGTCATCGTCATCTTCTTTGCCGTCTATACCGCGTCCGGCCTGGTCGCTGGTGGTAAGCTGTTCGAAAGCGCGTTCGCCGGAATTTTCAACTTCGGTGGCCTGAGCGACTACGCGGTGGGTATCGTGATCACGCTGGGCGTGGTACTGGTTTACACCGTTGTCGGTGGCTTCCTGGCGGTAAGCATGACGGACTTTGTTCAGGGCTGCATCATGATGCTGGCGCTGGTCCTCATGCCAGCGGTTGTGCTCTGGGGCGAAGGGGGCGGCGGCTATGCGCAGGCGGCGCAGACTTTGAATGAAGTTGACCCCACGCTGTTAACCTGGACGGAGGGACTGACCTTTATCGGCTGGCTGTCTGCGGTTACCTGGGGTCTGGGCTATTTCGGTCAGCCCCACATCATCGTGCGCTTCATGGCGATTCGTACACTTGAGGAAGTACCGACGGCTCGTAACATCGGTATGGGTTGGATGCTTATCTCGTTGATCGGTGCGGTGTCTCTTGGTGTGTTTGGCCGGGCGTACGCGATTCGTAACGGTATGCAGATTGATGATCCGGAAACCATTTTCATCATCTTGTCGGATCTGCTGTTCCATCCGCTGATTACCGGCTTCCTCTATGCCGCGCTGCTTGCCGCGGTCATGAGTACCATATCCAGTCAGCTTCTGGTGTCGTCCTCTTCACTGACCGAGGACTTCTACCGCCTGTTCTTGCGTAAGGAAGCGGGCGACAAAGAATGCGTCACGGTTGGCCGGATCTGTGTCGTACTGGTTGGTCTGGTTGCAGCCTTTATTGCGTCTGATCCGAACTCTCAGGTTCTGGCGCTGGTCGCTAACGCCTGGGCAGGCTTCGGTGCAGCGTTTGGCCCGCTGATTATCCTGTCGCTGATGTGGCCGCGCACGAACGGTGCTGGTGCTATCTCGGGTATGGTTGTCGGTGCCGCCATCGTTATAATCTGGACTTCACTGGGTTGGAACGGAGAGTTCATGGGTGGTCCTGGTGTGTACGAGATCATTCCTGGCTTCTTGGCTTCCTTGATTGCAATCCTGGTGGTGAGCAGCGTGACTGCCGATGCTGGTGAGTATCAGCACATCAACCACTAAAAGAGCGCATATAACACGCTCAACGAAGTAAAAGGGCTCCTGCGGGAGCCCTTTTTTTTTGGTGCGCCAGGCATGGCGCGTAGCGCCTTGAGGGGCGCAAATACCATCACTATGGAGCCGTTCGAGTGACCGTCCCTGAAGTCCTGGCATTGCTGTCGATCGGAGGTATCGCCGGGTTCATCAACGTGCTGTCCGCTGGTGGGTCCATGCTCACGTTGCCTTTGTTGATGTTCCTCGGTTTGCCGCCGCAGGTGGCCAATGGCACCAATCGCGTCGCCGTTACTTTACAGAGTGTGACGGCGGTCAGCAGTTTCTACCGTATGGGGCATAGCAACCTGGTGGTGAGCCTGCATCTGGCTATCCCGGCGGTTTTCGGTTCCGTGCTGGGTGCCTGGACAGCAACGGGGGTGCCTGATGCGGTGTTCCAGTTCGTGCTGGTGGCCGCGATGATCGGAGCATCCGTGTTTATGCTCTTGCCCCAGCCAAAGTTGGATACCCGTCCATTGACGACAGATCGTCTCACGCCTGCGATTTACCTGGCGATGTTTGTCATTGGGGTCTACGGCGGGTTTATCCAGGTGGGGGTTGGCGTGCTGTTTATTGTGGTTCTTTACCACATGCTGAAAATCGACTTACGCCAGGTGAATGTCCTCAAGGTTTTCATCGTTTTGCTGTTCACCTTTGCCGCGCTTCTGGTGTTTGCGCTCAGCGGTCAGGTGCGCTGGGGCATGGGGCTGACGTTGGCGGTCGGTAATGTCACCGGGGCGTTTGTTGCGACAAGAGTGAACATGAGCGAGCAGGGCGCAAAGTGGGTGAAGTGGGTTACCCTGATTATGGTGGCTGCCATATTGATACGGCTGGCGCTGTTTTAGCAGCAGACAAAAAAACGCCAGCCCGGAGGCTGGCGTTTTCATGGAGCTAAACCCGGGAGGTCAGGCCTCAGGCAACGTTCGCTTCAGCCGCCTTGCTGGTGTATTTCTCCATCTGGTCGAAGTTGAGATACTTGTAGATCTCTTTCGACATGCTGTTCAGGTCCTTGGCGTACTCCATGTACTCCGCAGCGGAGGGGAGCTTGCCCAGTATTGCGCCTACAGCGGCAAGTTCCGCAGAAGTCAGGTACACGTTGGCACCGTCTCCCAGGCGGTTCGGGAAGTTCCGGGTAGAGGTGGACAACACGGTGCTCTTTGCCGCCACTCGTGCCTGGTTCCCCATGCACAGGGAGCAGCCTGGCATCTCGGTTCGAACACCGGCGGCGCCGTAGATGTTGAAGTAGCCTTCTTCCATCAGCTGGGCCTGATCCATCTTGGTCGGCGGTGACATCCACAGACGGGTTTTCAAAGGCGCTTTGTTTTGCTCAAGCAGTTTGCCAGCGGCACGGAAGTGGCCGATGTTGGTCATGCAGGAGCCGATGAACACTTCGTCGACCTTGTCGCCAGCTACCTCAGAGAGGGTGCGGGCATCGTCCGGATCATTGGGGCAGCACACGATCGGCTCGTTGATGTCAGCCAGGTCGATCTCTACGACGTGAGAGTACTCGGCGTCCTTGTCGGCGCGCATCAGCTTCGGATTGGCAATCCACTCTTCCATCTGCTGGGCACGACGCTCCAGGGTACGCGGGTCGCCGTAACCTTCGGCGATCATCCAGCGCAACATGGTGATGTTGGAGCGCAGGTACTCGGCAACGGACCCTTCAGACAGGTTGATGGTACAACCGGCTGCGGAACGCTCAGCGGAGGCGTCAGACAGCTCAAACGCCTGCTCGGCGGTCAGGTGCTCAAGGCCTTCGATTTCCAGGATACGACCGGAGAACTCGTTGATCTTGCCTTTCTTATCGACGGTCAGCATGCCCTGCTTGATGCCGTAGAGCGGGATAGCGTGTACCAGATCACGCAGGGTGATGCCCGGTTGCATTTCGCCTTTGAAGCGAACCAGAACCGATTCCGGCATATCCAGCGGCATCACGCCGGTAGCCGCAGCAAAGGCCACCAGACCAGAACCGGCCGGGAAGGAAATCCCCATCGGGAATCGGGTGTGGGAATCACCACCGGTGCCCACGGTATCCGGCAGCAACATGCGGTTCAGCCAGGAGTGGATGATGCCGTCGCCCGGGCGCAGGGAAACACCGCCACGGGTGCGGATGAAGTCCGGCATGGTGTGCTGCATTTCAACGTCAATCGGCTTCGGATAGGCCGCAGTGTGGCAAAAAGACTGCATCACCAGATCCGCCTGGAAGCCCAGGCATGCCAGGTCTTTCAACTCGTCACGGGTCATCGGACCAGTGGTGTCCTGGGAGCCGACTGTCGTCATGTGCGGCTCACAGTAGGTGCCGGGACGAACGCCAATGCCTTCTTCCAGACCACAGGCCTTGCCGACCATCTTCTGGCCCAGGGTGAAGCCCTTGGTGCCTTCTTCCGGGTCATTGGGCAGCCGGAAGATATCAGTGGCGCCCATGCCGAGAGCCGTACGGGCCTTGTTGGTCAGGCCGCGGCCTATAATCAGCGGGATACGGCCACCGGCCTGAACTTCGTCCAGAATCACATCAGACTTGAACCCGAATTCGGAGATGGTCTCGCCCGCTTCGTTCAGAATCTTGCCGTCATACGGGCGAACTTCAATCACGTCGCCCATATTCATGTTGTCGACCGGCGCTTCAAAGACCAGCGCGCCCGCGTCTTCCATGGTGTTGAAGAAGATCGGGGCAACCTTGCTGCCAATACAGATACCGCCGGCGCGCTTGTTAGGCACTCCCGGGATGTCGTCACCAAAGAACCACAGCACCGAGTTGGTGGCGGATTTACGCGAAGAACCGGTACCGACAACGTCACCGACAAAGGCAACGGGCAGGCCTTTGGATTTGATGTCGTCGATCTGGCTCATGGGGCCGGTCACGCCTTGCTCTTCCGGCTTCAGGCCATCACGCTCCATTTTATAGGCAGCGCGGGCATGCAGCGGAATATCCGGGCGGGACCAGGCATCCGGGGCCGGAGACAGGTCGTCGGTGTTGGTTTCGCCGGTCACCTTGAAAACCACCATCCTGGTGCTTTCTGGAACCTTCTTCTTGTTGGTGAACCATTCAGCGTTGGCCCAGGATTCGATGACGTCCTTGGCAACGGCATTGCCAGCGTCCATCTTTTCCCTAACATCGTTGAAAGCGTCGAACATCAGCAGGGTGCGCTTCAGCTTCTCACCAGCCAGCTCGGCCAGTTCCGAATCGTCCAGCAGATCAACCAGGGTCTCAATGTTGTAGCCGCCCTGCATCATACCCAGAAGCTCAACGGCTTTCTGTTTATTCATCAGTGGCGAGGAGGCTTCATCTTTCACGATGGCCGTCAGGAAAGCCGCCTTTACGTAAGCAGCTTCGTCCACGCCCGGCGGAACGCGGTTCTCGAGGAGGTAGACCAGTGTTTCTTCTTCACCGGCGGGTGGATTCTTCAGGAGCTCAACCAGAGCGGCGGCTTGCTCAGGGTTCAGAGGCTTGGGGGGAATGCCCAGAGCTTCTCGTTCTGCAACGTGTTTACGATAGGCTTCTAACACGATTTGGATCCTCATCAGGTGGTGTGTCCCGCGCCGTCGGCGTCGTTGCCTGGCGGGAGTTATATGGTGGAAAAGGCGTTAAGTTGGCGCTGTATTCTATAGGAAAGCCCTGACAAAGTTAAGCTGGACAGAGGTCGGAGCTGCCTGTCAGATCGTGTATACTGATGCTCCCGAATGACCGACCCGCTGTGAACCATGACCGACGCACTGAATGCCATCCACGAGTTTCTGCCCTGCAGAACCCCCCAGCGCTGGATTGAAAATGCGCTGGCGAACCAGGAGCTGATGCTGATCGATCATGCCCATTGCGAGAAAAAGGCGGCTTCCACGGCTCTCAGCCTGATGTATCGCTATGTGGACAACACCGATCTGCTGAATAAAATGTCCCGTTTGGCCCGTGAAGAGCTGCGCCATTTCGAGCAGGTGCTGGCGATCATGAAAAAACGGGGTGTCACCTACGACCACCTGACACCTGCCCGTTATGCCGCAGGCCTGCGCAAGGAAGTGAGGGCAGAGGACCCTGGCAGACTGGTGGATGTACTGATTGTCGGAGCCATTATCGAGGCGCGCTCCTGCGAGCGCTTTGCCGCCCTGGCATCGCATCTGGATGACAAGCTGGCCGACTTCTACAACGGGCTTCTGAAGTCCGAGGCACGACACTACCGGGATTATCTCACGCTGGCAGAGCAGGCTGCCGGTGAGCCTGTTGATGATCGTGTCGCGGCTTTTCTGGCCATTGAAAAGTCATTGATTGAATCGCCGGATACCGAGTTCCGGTTTCACAGCGGCCCGGTCTGAACCGGTCAGCTCATTCTGACAGTGGCGGGTCCTGAAGCTGCTCGCAAAGATCAATCCAGCGATCAATCCCGGCGCTGCGATATTTCTGCTTGTGGAGAATGAAATAGAAGGTCCGGTCAAACTTACGGTGGGCGGGGACGTTTAGCGGAACCAGACTTTTCCGGCGGAACGCGTCAGCCAGGCAAACCCGCGACAGGCAGCCGATGCCAAGGTTGGCTTCGACCGCCCGCTTGATGGCTTCCGTATGCTCCAGTTCCAGTAGAATATTCAGATCTGGTAATAACCGGTGCATGCCCCGATCGAACGTCTGGCGGGTGCCTGATCCCTGTTCCCGCATTACCCAGGTTGCCTGCCGCAGGTCCTCATCGGACAGCTCTTTTTTTGCGGCCAGCGGGTGTTTGGGAGAGCAGAACACCACCAGCTCGTCACCCCGCCAGGGGAAAACGTCCAGTTCGCTTGACTGCAGCTCGCCTTCAATCAGCCCGATATCCAGTTCAAAATCGCTGACCCGTTTGGCAATGGTGCGCGTATTGGCCACTTCAAGGGAAACCCGCGGATGGGTGGGGGCACTCATATAACGGGCCATGACGCCCACCGCCAGATAGTTGCCAATGGTAAGAGTTGCGCCCACTTTTAATGCGCCGGCTTCGGTGTGCTTACTGAATGCCTGCTCCAGTTCGCCAGACTGGGCCAGCAAAGCCTCAACCTTGGGCCGGTAAAGGCGACCCAGCTCGTTGAGCTGAAGCCGTTTTCCGACCCGATCGAAAAGCTGGATGTTGAACTGGGTTTCCAGTTCCTTCAGGGCGCTGCTGGCGGCGGACTGCGACATGGCCAGTGAATCTGCGGCCTTGGTGATGTTTTGATAGTGGGCAGCGGCCAGGAACACTTCGAGCTGACGGAAACTGAACTTCATAATCGATATTTCCGAATAAGGTTATGAGAATATCCCATTTTGTCGATAGGTTACTCCTGAGGTATTATGGTCGCAATCGGATTTCAACATTTTAGTGGTTAACAAACGGGTAGCATCATGAGCAATCTGAACAAAGAGCGCGTAACAAGTGTTCGTCACTGGAACGACACCCTCTTCAGCTTCACCACAACCCGTGACCCCGGGTTTCGCTTCAAGAACGGTCACTTCACCATGATCGGTCTGGAGACTGACGGGAAGCCTCTAATGCGCGCTTACAGCATGGCCAGCGCAAATTATGAAGAGGAACTGGAGTTCTTTTCGATCAAGGTTCAGGACGGCCCTCTGACCTCTCGCCTTCAGAATATCGAAGTGGGAGATGAAATCATGGTCAGCCGCAAGCCGACGGGCACACTGATCATGGATAACCTGCTGCCGGGCAAGAACCTGTGGATGATCAGCACTGGCACAGGGCTGGCGCCGTTTATCAGCATCATCAAAGACCCCGAGGTGTACGAGGCGTTCGATAATGTCATCGTGACCCACGGCGTGCGCTATCAATCGGAACTGGCTTACGAGAAAGAAATCGAAGAGCTGCCAAACAACGAATTTTTCGGTGAAATGGTAGAAGGTAAGCTCAAGTATTACCCAACCGTCACCCGGGAAGCCTTTCGTAATACGGGTCGTCTGACGGATGCGATGGAAAATGGCAAGCTCACCAGGGATCTCGGTTTACCCGACTTTGATCTGGAAAATGATCGGTTTATGGTGTGTGGTAGCCCAAGCATGTTGAAAGATACCTGCGCCATTCTCAACAGCATGGGCTTTAAAGAAGCGCGTCACGGTCATCAGGGCCATTACGTGATCGAGCGAGCCTTTGTAGAGCAATAGCTCAGGCGTCTGACACCGATCCGTACGCGTTGACGACAAAACCCCGGAGTTTTTTACTTCGGGGTTTTTATTTTACCGGCGGAACAAGGATTTATCGATGACGCACTGGGTGTATCTGGCTATTGCCATTGTTGCAGAGGTGGTTGGGACATCTTTTCTCAAGCACGCGGAAGGGTTTTCCCGGCTATGGCCTTCGCTGATTGTGGTCGTCTCCTACATTGTCGCGTTTTATTTCCTGTCTCTGACATTGAAAACCCTGACGGTAGGGGTCGCCTACGCTGTCTGGGCAGGCGCCGGCGTGGCCTTGATCGCACTGGCAGGTTATCTGTTCTTTGGCCAGGCGCTGGATTGGCCGGCCATGACGGGAATCTCGCTGATCGTTGCTGGTGTGGTCATCATCAATGTGTTTTCGTCAGCGGTCTGAGGCCGATCACCAAAATAGAGCCAGACAGGGTGTTTCCCCGAATATGTGGTACAACTTAAGGGAAACGTCTGGCTTTAAGGTGCTGGTTTGAAGAAAGCTCTTTGGATAGTCATGCTGGCTTTGGCAATCGGGACTCTGGCAAGTATCGGGTCGGATCCCACGCCGATCGATCAAAAGCTTATTTCTATTCAGGCTCAGGAAGCGCTGCCGGGCTTTGATCGGCTTCAGAGCGAGCCTGTCGAACTTCAGGCCGCACTGATTGATCTGGGCAATGACCCGCTGCTCTTGCTCAAAGCTCAGTCAGCTATGCTGGTCTATCCGGAAATGGCACGAACGATTCTACCGCTCTATGCCTCTGAGCCGGAGTTCCGGGAAGTCTTGAAGTCCTACGGCGAACACGCGTTGCCCCCCATCGACTATTTCCTCCGCCATCCTGTCAGCTCCGTTGAGTGGATGAACAAAGCCAGTATCCAGTATCAGCGCACACTCGATTATATCGCCGAGTTACGAGGGTTGCCGGTCGAAAAAAGCAGCGACCAACTGACATCGGGACCTCTGACACCGGAAGAGCGTGGATGGTACGCCGTGAATTTTGTTGCGCGCGAAGGCAGCGATTTTATAGGCCAGTTTGTCGTCGGACCGGAAGGTGAGACCCAATGGGTCCAGACCGAGCGCGTTACGGAGGGGCTGACGCAATTTTTTACCGGCGGCATCCGTCAACTGGAACGGAGTTACCGGCGAGACGGGGATGTCACGGCGGCTGAGTTTGGCTGGGCATCGGTAGACGTTCTGGTGTTTGCCAGCGCGGTAAAAGTCCTCCGCGCCGGGCGCGCTGTGGCAAAAACCACTCAGGGCGCGAGGCTCTCAACCCGTTCAGCAGCCCTGGCGGCCAGAGTAACCGCTAGTGGCCGGCTGCTTTTGAAATCCGCCCGTTACGCCAAGTGGCCAGCGATCATTGGGGTGGGGTATCTGGTGGTCAGCCATCCGAGTCTGATCAGCGACTTTCTCGCGTCGGCGGCGGAGATGTTCGGTTTACCCACTTTGGCCGTGCAGATTGCCGGCTGGTTTTTGTTGCTGGTGCCTGCGATTTATGTCGCAAGTTGGCTGCTGGTGCCGCTGATCGGCTTGCTCCGGGGTGCTACCGCATTGCTGGTATGGATGACAGGGCAGAGACGACGTGCGGTTCTCTAGGCTTTCTTTCAGCAGTAGCCCTGCAGTCTATCCACTGTTCCTGTTCCTCATACTGTGGCTTGCCGGCTGCTCCGGTCGCCCCGACGACCCCCCGCTCTCAATCGATCCAAAGTCTCTGGACTGGATTGGCACACAGGTGTTCAAAAATGAGTGTGGTGGGCGAAAGGCGTGCCTTGTGCACTGGAATGAAGGTGAAGCCTTTCCGTCCTTGGGCATTGGTCATTTTATCTGGTACCCGGAAAACGTAAATGGCCCCTTTGTTGAAAGCTTCCCCGCAATGATTCGTTATTTGTCGGACCAGGGTATCGTTCTGCCTGCCTGGCTCGAACAACTGACTCCTTTCGACGCACCCTGGCCGACCCGCTCGCAGTTTCTTGAACAGAGCCACTCCAGCGAGGTGATGGACCTCCGCGAGTTTCTGCTGGCCACGAGTGGTGCCCAGGCGGGTTTTCTTGTTCATCGCGCCAGCGATGCACTTGATCGGGTCGCGCAGGCCACGCCTGAGCCCCAAAAAAAACGGGTGATGCAAGATTTTCGTGCGCTAACAAAGACGCCCGGCGGTGCCTATGCTTTGATCGACTACGTCAACTTTAAAGGTGAAGGGCTTTCAGAAACAGAGCGCTACCACGGTGAAGGCTGGGGCTTACTGCAGGTGCTTCTGGCAATGGATGGGCCGGCAGATCAACCCGTGCTTGTTCAGTTCCGTGACGCCGCTGCGAAAGTGCTGACACGGCGCGCGAATAACTCGGGAAAACCCATCGAGAAAGAGCGTTGGTTGCCCGGTTGGCTGAACCGACTGGACACCTATCGCGAGCCCGATTGAAACTGAAATGCAAAGAAAAAATACCGAAAACTGGTCGATTCTGCGTGGCGCTTCTACTCTGTAAGCACGCGGTTTGGAAGTGATGACTTTAGGTGGCGTTTTTTGATGCTCTGAACTGATGCGTTCGGTGCTCAATTTTGTGGCCTACTGGCAGAGTTTAAAATCGCTGAAAAAGAAAAGTCGTTTTTAAACATTGAGATGCATTATTGGCTCGCAATTTGCTGGCCTAATAAGTGCTCCTCAAACCCACGGATTTCGGAGAAATAATAATGAGCAATACCAAGTCGATTGCCATTGGCGCAGCAATGCTGTGCAGCGTTTTCGCAGCTTCAACTGCAAACGCGGCGACAACGCTTGAAAGCGTCAAAGAAAAAGGGCACGTGCAATGTGGTGTGACCAGTGGCTTGCCTGGCTTTTCCCAGCCAGACGACAAGGGCAACTGGACCGGTATAGACGTTGATACCTGTCGTGCCGTCGCAGCCGCTATCTTTGGCGATGCCAAAGCGGTTGAGTTCACCCCGCTGACGGCAAAAGAGCGTTTCACCGCATTGCAGTCTGGTGAAATCGATATACTTTCCCGTAACACCACCTGGACGCTCACCCGCGATGCGTCACTGGGCCTGAACTTTGCCGGCGTTAACTACTACGACGGCCAGGGCTTCCTGATCAACAAGGGCATCGGCGTCAATGACGCTACCGAGCTGGATGGTGCCACCGTCTGTATCCAGTCTGGCACCACAACCGAGCTGAACCTGTCTGACTACTTCCGCTCCAAAGGTATGGAATACAAGCCCATTGTATTCGATACGTCTGAGCAAACCGTTCAGGGCTTCGCTGCAGGACGCTGTGACGTGCTGACGTCGGATCGTTCGCAGCTGGCCGCGTTGAAGTCCAAGCTGGCGGATCCAAGCTCAGCCAAGATTCTGCCGAACACCATTTCGAAAGAGCCTCTTGGCCCCGTTGTCCGTCAGGGCGACGACCAGTGGTTTAACATCGTCAAGTGGGTACTGTTCGCGCAGATCAACGCTGAAGAGCTGGGGGTAAGCAGCGCCAACGCTGACGATATGCTGAAGTCTGATAACCCAAGTATTGCACGTCTGTTGGGTTCTGACGGTGACATGGGCGAAAAGCTTGGCCTGTCAGCCGACTTCGGTTACAACGCGATCAAAATGGTCGGTAACTACGCCGAAATGTACAATCGCAATGTTGGCCCCGACACCCCGCTTGGGCTGGATCGTGGCGTCAACGCACTGTGGACTGACGGTGGCGTTCTCTATGCTCCGCCCGTTCGTTAAAACCTGAAAGTGTGTATTGGGCGGCCCGGTCCTCCGGGCCGCTCGTTGTTTTCTGTGATTTGTTTCATCACGGTCAAGCTTTCCGGGAATCCTGCATGAAGAAGCAAACGATAGATTCAAGACCTGCGAGTCCTAAACCCTGGTACGACCCGCGGATTCGCTCAATTTTTTTTCAGGTTGTCGTCATTGCCCTGGTTTTCTGGGGTGGCTGGACACTTGTCGACAATACGCTTTCCAATATGGAAAGCCGTGGTATCAGCACTGGCTTTGGATTCCTTGATGAGACTGCCGGTTTCGGCATCATCATGTCCATGGTGCCTTACGATGCCACCATGACCTATGCGCGTACCTTCTGGGTGGGCCTGACCAACACATTACTGGTTTCTGCGATGGGCATCGTTGCAGCGACCATTCTCGGCTTCATCCTCGGTGTCGCAAGACTTTCCAGCAACTGGCTTGTTGCCAAGATGGCCCTGGTCTACGTCGAGGTCATCCGCAATATTCCATTGCTTCTGCAGATTTTCTTCTGGTATTTCGCCGTTCTCAGCAGCCTGCCGTCACCACGGCAAAGCGTTGAAGTCGGCGGTGCCTTTTTCCTGAACAATCGGGGGCTGTACCTGCCTGGGCCGCTGACGCAAGACGGTTTCGGGCTGGTGTGGGGCGCCATCATTGCGGCTATTGCCGGCGTTGTCGGGCTTCGAATCTGGGCCAAGAAACGTCAGCTGGCAACAGGCGAGATCTTTCCGGTATTCAAGGTCAGCGTTGCTGTTCTGGTGTTGTTGCCCATTCTGGCTTATCTGGCGGCGGGCAGTCCCATTGAATGGGATCTGCCTGCGCTCAAAGGGTTTAACTTCGGCGGCGGGATATCCATTATCCCGGAGCTAGCAGCGCTGTGGATTGCCTTGTCACTTTACACGGCGAGCTTCATTGCCGAGATTGTCCGCTCAGGTATCGTTGCAGTCAGCAAAGGCCAGACTGAGGCAGCCAAGGCTTTAGGCCTCCCGAATGGCCTGACTTTGCGCCTGATAGTGATCCCCCAGGCAATGCGGGTAATCATTCCACCGCTGACGAGCCAGTATCTGAACCTTGCCAAGAACTCCTCCCTGGCAACGGCCATTGGCTATCCGGATCTCGTTTCCGTGTTTATGGGTACGACCTTGAACCAGACCGGTCAGGCAGTGGAAGTAGTCGCCATTACCATGGCGGTGTATCTCACCATCAGTCTGTCAATTTCCCTGTTTATGAACATCTATAACCGGGCTGCGGCGATTAAGGAGCGATGATGGCTGAGTCAATGAAAAGACCCCCCAGGAAAATTCAGGGTCCGGTCGCCTGGATGCGTCAACATCTTTTCTCGAGTTGGTATAACAGCCTGCTAACCATTGTTGTTGGCTATCTGGTTGTGACCAATGTTAGCCCGCTTATTAACTGGCTGTTTCTTGAGGCGAACTTTGTAGGAAGTGAGCCGAGTGACTGTTCCGGTACTGGCGCCTGCTGGCTGTTTGTTAACCAGCGCCTGAATTTCTTTATCTACGGATTTTACCCGGACGATCTGCAGTGGCGGGTGGATATTATTTTTGGCCTGCTTGCGGTGGCCTTTGTTCCGCAGTTCATTGAGAAATTCCCGGCGCGTAAGGCATGCGGACTCTTTGGTCTGACCGGCCTTCCCATTATCGGTTATTTCCTGATTCCAGGTGGCACCTTTGGCCTGGAAGTTGTGGAAAGCACCAAGTGGGGCGGGCTCATGCTGACCCTGATTCTTGCCTACATCGGGATTCTGGCGTCCCTGCCTATTGGCATCGTGCTGGCGCTCGGACGGCGCTCAGATATGCCTATGATTCGGGGGCTGTGTGTTGTGTTCATTGAGGTGTGGCGAGCGGTGCCGTTGATTACGGTGCTGTTTATGGCGTCAGTCATGCTGCCGCTGTTTCTCCCGGATGGAATGAACTTTGAAAAACTGTCGCGCGCGCTAATTGGTATCACACTCTGGCAATCTGCCTATATGGCCGAGGTCATCCGTGGCGGCCTGCAGGCGATCCCGAGAGGTCAGTACGAAGCCGCCGATGCCCTGGGGCTGGGATACTGGAAGAAAACCGGGCTGATCATTCTGCCCCAGGCGCTGAAGATGGTCATTCCTGGCATCGTTAATACCTTTATTTCGTTGTTCAAGGACACGACCCTGGTGCTGATTATCGGTCTGTTTGACCTCCTCGGCACGGTTCAGTCGACAATCACCGACCCCGCCTGGCAAAACGTTGCTATCGAAGGCTATGTCTTCGTGGCTTTCTGTTTCTGGGTTTTCTGCTTCGGCATTTCCCGTTACAGCCAGAATCTTGAACGTAAACTAGACACCGGTCATAAGACCTGATGGGTAACACTATGACAGACCAGACCCAAACGACGGATCCTCAAAGCCCCACTCCGGGCGAGACTGCCAACAAGCCCGATATTATTCGGGTCGAAGGCATGCACAAATGGTATGGCGATTTCCATGTGCTTCGGGACCTGAACCTGAACGTTCGCCATGGCGAGCGGATTGTTATCTGTGGCCCGTCCGGTTCGGGTAAATCCACCTTCATTCGATGTCTCAATCGGCTGGAAGAACACCAGCAGGGCAAGATCATTGTCGACGATATTGAACTGACAGACGACGTGCGCCATATCGACACTGTGCGTCGCGAAGTGGGTATGGTTTTTCAGCACTTCAATCTGTTCCCGCATCTGACCGTGCTGGAAAACCTTTGTCTGTCTCCGATCTGGGTTCGCAAAACCCCCAGAAAGGAAGCCGAGGCAGACGCCATGGAATATCTCAAGCGCGTCAAGATTCCTGATCAGGCGAAAAAGTTCCCCGGTCAGTTGTCTGGTGGTCAGCAGCAGCGTGTGGCAATTGCACGTGCGCTCTGTATGAAGCCAAAGATCATGCTGTTTGACGAGCCGACGTCGGCACTAGACCCGGAAATGATCAAGGAAGTGCTCGATGTCATGATTGAGCTGGCGGGCAGCGGTATGACCATGATGTGTGTGACCCATGAGATGGGTTTCGCAAAAACTGTAGCCGACCGCGTGATTTTCATGGACGATGGTGAGATCGTGGAAGAGGCGCCGCCTCACGACTTCTTCACCAATCCTCAGGAGCCCAGAACTCAGTCCTTCCTGCAGCAGATACTGGCACACTGACCAAGCGAGACATAAACAAGCGGACATTAAAAAGCCGGGCGATGCCCGGCTTTTTTACAGGGGATACTTTTTCAGGTTCGGCGTCTGATCCGGATTCACTTCCAGCCACCACACGTTTTCGTGCCAGTCCCCAAGCACAATCCGCTTTGCAGGCTCACCGTTTGCCGTAAGATCATGCTCCGCAGGCCGATGGGTATGACCATGGATCATGTTCTGAACGCCCTGTGCTTCCATCTCCCGCACCACTTCCTCCGGCGTCACATCCATGATGAGATCTTCCTTGCTCTGATTCTTCGCCATGCTGATTTCCCGGAGCTGGCGTGCCATCTGCTTCCGGTCTTCCAGCGGTCGCTGAAGAATCATCTGCTGCCACTGAGGGTTGCGCATATTAGCGCGGAACTTCTGGTACTCCACATCGGCGGTGCAGAGGCTGTCGCCGTGCATTAGCAGGTAAGGGGTGCCGTACAGGTCCACCACTGACGGGTCGTCAAGCAGGATGGCCCCCGTCCGGCGGCAGTAGTCCTCGCCGATCAGAAAGTCCCGGTTACCGTGCATGAAGTAAATTGTCGTGCCGCTGGCTTTGACGTCGCTCAACGCCGCGGCGACGGTTTCTTGCAGGGGCGTGTGCTCGTCGTCCCCGATCCAGGCCTCAAAAAAGTCACCGAGAATATAAAGCGCCTCTATTCCCATGGCCTTGTCTTTGAGAAAGGCCAGGAATGCGTCGGTGATCTCCGGTCGGGGCTCTTCCAGGTGCAGGTCGGAAATAAACAGCGTGGTCACGCCGACTCTCCATCCTCAGTGACTTCAGCCTTGATGATAACGATATCTTCGGCGGGAACGTCCTGATGTCCATCACGCATAGTCGTAGGGACAGACCGGATGGTATTCACCGTATCCATGCTGTCCACCAGCTTTGCGAACACACAATAGCCCCAGCCTTCGGCATTTTCGGCGGTGTGGTCCAGAAAGCCATTATTTTCCACGTTAATGAAAAACTGGGCCGTTGCGGAATGCGGGTCCATGGTGCGGGCCATGGCAACCGTGCCCTGCATGTTGCTCAGACCGTTGTTGGCTTCATTGCGGATGGATTCGCGGGTTTTTCTGGGCGTCATGCCCGGTTCAAAACCGCCGCCCTGGATCATGAAATTACCGATCACACGATGAAAAATCAGGCCGTCGTAAAAGCCGTCACGCACGTATTGCTCAAAATTCTTGGCGGTTTCCGGGGCTTTTTCGTAATCCAGTTCGATTTTGATATCGCCGTGGGAGGTTTTCAGCAGAATCATCAGGGCTTCCTGTTCAATAGAGGGCTGTTTAAGTTGCCACCATTGTACTCAAGAGTTTGCGGGTGTGCATGAGTTGCGCCAGCATTTATGCGTATAATACGCGGTTTCAGACCTAACCCGACGATTGAGATTGTATGAGCGCCGAGTCCAAGAAAGCCCATAACTTTATCCAGAACCTGATAGAGGACGCCCTTGCCAAAGGCGAACACGCAGGTAAGGTGGTGACCCGGTTCCCGCCGGAACCTAACGGTTACCTGCACATCGGCCACGCCAAGTCGATCTGTCTGAACTTCGGCATTGCCGAAACGTTCGATGGTGCCTGCACACTAAGGTTTGACGACACCAATCCGGAAAAGGAATCCCAGGAGTACATCGACGCCATCAAACAGGACGTCGAGTGGCTGGGTTTCGAATGGGCGGGGAAGGTGCGCTACGCCTCGGATTATTTCGACGCCATTTATGACTTTGCCGTTGAGCTGATCGAAAAGGGCAGGGCCTATGTCTGTGCGCTGTCCGCTGACCAGATGGCACAATACCGGGGCACACTGAAAGAGCCGGGGCAGAACAGCCCCTACCGCGACCGTCCGGTGGACGAGAGCCTCCAGCTTTTCCGCGATATGCGCGATGGCAAGTATCAGAACGGCGAACTCGTGCTGCGTGCCAAGATCGACATGGCATCCCCGAATATCAACCTGCGGGACCCGATACTGTACCGGATTCGCTACGCCGACCATCACCAGACCGGCAACAAGTGGTGCATCTACCCGATGTACGACTTTACGCATCCGATCTCCGACGCCATGGAGGGGATCACCCACTCCCTGTGCACCCTGGAGTTCGAAGATCATCGCCCGCTCTATGACTGGGTTCTGGAACATATTTCTGGGCCCTGCCAGCCGCGTCAGATCGAATTTGCCCGGTTGAACCTGAACTACACCATCACCAGCAAGCGCAAACTCAAACGGCTGGTCGATGAAGGTTTTGTAGACGGCTGGAACGACCCCCGCATGCCCACCATTTCCGGCATGCGCCGCCGTGGTTACACCCCGGAATCTCTCCGAACGTTTTGTGACATGATTGGTGTCAACAAGGCTGGCGGCACCGTGGATATGGGCATGCTGGAGCACGCCATCCGTGAAGACCTGAACACCCGTTCGCCCCGCGCCATGTGCGTGATGCGCCCGCTGAAGGTGACCCTGACCAACTACCCGGACGACAAGACCGAAACCCTGGTGCTGCCGGTTCATCCCCAGAACCCGGACATGGGCGAGCGGGAAGTCACCTGGAGCCAGGCCCTGTAT
>Ga0136596_1000122_pt1 | contig 41844 bp, 19 predicted proteins | sample AntRauTorcE11897_FD_101387 | JGI IMG/M metagenome (GOLD analysis project Ga0136596, IMG submission 101387) | Saline lake microbial communities from Rauer Islands, Antarctica - Metagenome Torckler E11 #897 | ecosystem: Environmental > Aquatic > Non-marine Saline and Alkaline > Saline | place... | reverse complement strand
CTTGGAAGTCAAACTCCATTACAGGCCATTAACAGTAACAGGGCACATGCTGAGGCTATGGTTACTGCAGAAAATACGCTGGTATATACTCCCGGATATTTGCCTTTGGAACCCGGACAGGAATATGCCTGGAGAGTTACCGCAAGATCCATGAACGGTGACCTCCCGATCAGGAACGATGGAGAAAGTAACATCCGAACGTTTACCTACAAATCAGGTGCAGGTTCAGAAAAGATCGCCGAGCTTGAAGAATTGCAGCTCATCCCAGGATTTGCACGACTTACTGATCTTGATCGATTAGAAGTAGATGAGGCACGAAACTACTATGAATTCAATGGCCGAACAACATTAGTGCTGGACTTTGCTGCTTCCGGAGAGAAAAGATTAGATGTGAATGTCAATAATATTCGCCTTCAAAAAAATTCCCTGGATGCCCCGGTACTAATGGGCGGATCGTTGAAGGGAGATGGAGAAGATCTGACTGATATACTGAATACAGATTCAGAATCGGTGAACCTGAGCGATGTTACCTGGAGATTTGGTGAAGGTGTTACCGCTGGTGTTGATTTAAAAAGTCCTGATGGGCAAGATTTTAAAGCACAAGGACGCCTGATTCTGGAGCAACAGGGTGCGAGGGGGACGGTACGGGCAACAGGATCACCTTTATTTCAGTATGGAGATGATCTGGTAGAAGCTGAAGTAACTTCAATTGAGGCTTCATTTCCTGAGGGAACTGTATATGGAGAGGGGGCTCTCAAAGTTCTTGGAAAAGAGACTGGATGCAATGTAACTCGTTTTGCCTTCCTAGAGGGCAATCTGGTAACCACTGTTCGATGTACTTCACCCATTGCTATTCCTTTGGTTGAAGACAGCAATCGGCTGAATATGATGGTGAACCGCTTGCGGGGGGATCTAAGTATTGACCCAAATTCCGGTGACATGGAATATGATCTGGATCTTGCAGCATCAGTTGGGCTTCAAACCGATCAGGGACAGGTTTGTGGAGCTACTGCCGGCATCTCACTTGATTCTAATGAAGGGCTTGAAATCAGTGATTTTTCGCAAGATGAAAGCTGCAGATTTGAAAAGCCAAAGATTGATCTTGGTTTCTTTACATTGGAACTCCATCAAAGTGAGCTCAATGAGCTTGCCTATGACTCCCAATCAGGAGATTGGGATTTTGAAGTTCTTCTTGGGGCAAAATTTGAAATTCCATCATTTGGTGAATGGGGTTCTTATGATGTGCGTGACATTTTGATCGATGAACAAGGGGCACATTTTGAAGAGATCGATTTTTCAGAAGAGCTAGAAGGATTGCCTGATTTTGATGTCAATGATTATAATGTAAAACTCGAAACCCTGCAGCTGGCTGAGTTTCTATTTCCTGTCTTTGAGTGGGATCAGACCGGTCCCGGACCATGGGACCTAAGTTTCTCAGGTAATGTTGGTGTACCAAACAGTTCCAATTATCCTGAGTGCGTAAGAGGTCAGCAGTTATCATTGAGAGCCGGACAAGTAAGTGGAGATGAAGTTTCAGCATCTATAGAACCACAAAATTTTGAAGGCTGTAGCTTTGAATTTGGTTCAGGATATGCATTTAATATCGATAACATGGCGGGCAAGTTCGGTGTACAATTCACAGAAACAGGAGAGGAGCCTATCGGTCGGCTTGATTTCTCTGGGAACTTAACATTGGGGCAGCCTTTTGCCTGTCAGTCTGAGGAAACCGTAGAACTTGGAGATAGCAGGTTATCTATCACAACTGGTTTAGAAGGTGAAATCGATAATATTCTACCAACCTGTGATATTCTGGTGGGACCTTTTACCGCAAATATAACGTCGTCTCAACTGATCTTTGATCATGAACCGGCAACCGGACAAACGGCGTCACTGCAGGCTTCAGCTGATCTTGATCTCAGTGAAGGGCAAACTGCATCGGGTACCTTTGATCTGGATCTGATAACCGGAGGTTTCAATTCTTTAAACTTTCTGATAGATGAGCCTTTTGACTGGAACATTCCGGCTCAGAATCCCGTGCTGAGTTTTAGGTTGAACAGAGCTCAACTGACTGAGGAAGGCTTCAGTGTAGATGGACGGCAGGAATTCAATTTACCATCAGATCAGGTTATGGGAACTACCTTCGACAGCTTGTTGATCGATATGGAGACCCTGCAGATAGAACGAGGACGGATCTTATTTGATAATGCCTTTGCTTTTACGGCTGGCATCGATCAAAACGATCAAAGCTTGAATTTCAAGGCTGTAGAGCTGGATTCTGAATTATTGGAAGATCCTGGTTTATACATGGGAATGTCAGGACAAATTCAGATCGATTCTGAGGGAATTCATACCGAAGGGGAGGCAGATGCTTCCTTGAAATTCAATGGTGAAGAATACGACCTTGCTCAGGTTGCATATTCCGATGGGTTCAGATTTAAACTGTTTCCTTTTGAAGTTGGCGATGGTCAGGCAGACATCATGTATAACGATACGCGTGTAGCCTGGCTTGATGAGGATGGATTTCATCCGTCACCCGGATTTTTTGCAGATCTATTGATACCTGAGCATTTGCCGCTTCCAACTATGGATATCGCCTATCTAACTCTGAAAGAAGACGGAGACTTATTGGTTGATGTGACTGAGAATGCAGAGGGAAATTATTCTATGTCAACCCTGCCCGGTGAATCTCTGACCATCACCGCACCATTTTTTAATCCACAGGGAAATCCTTCACTTACAAATGTTACACTCAACAATGTGGTGATATCAGGAGATCCCACCAATCCTGAGATCCTTGAGGGAAGTATAGAGGTTACGATTCCCCAGGACGATCCAATGTGGCAATTAAAAGACCGTCAGGTGCCTATCACTTTGAAGAAACTGTACTTTGGTTCCCGCCAGATCAATGGGTCACCTTTAACAGCATTACATCTACTGGGCGACCTTCATCTGTTTGAGAATGATCTTCCGGATCAGCAGCAAGAATTTGGTTTCTTTATTCAGAGTAACGGGATCGTACAGGCCGATCTGAATATCACTGGAATGGATGAACAGGTATCTCTGCTCCCCGAGGACAAAGCTTTACTAAAAGTAGAGGGTATCAATGGTACATTCTCTTTGGCAGAAGGAGCCACTTCACCAAATTTTGACCTGACGATAGAAAGTGGCTTGGAATTGAATACGGAGAACGGGATATCTACGGGGGCTGAATTTGATCTGTGGCTGACACCGGGAAGCATGGAATTGCGCAATCTGGTAACTGAAGACTTTGAAGGTCTGCCGGAGTTTGATTTTGGTGTGTTTGGGTTGAAATTGAATGCAATAGAAGGAATTCCTCAGTTCAATTATACTTCTGCAGATGGTTTTGACTTTGCCTTTGCAATAGATGCCGATATCCGGATACAACCGGAAGGTGCTGAGGAGATCATCTTTCCACTTCAGGGTTTTGAGATCCGTGATTCAGGTATTGAGATTCCTATACAGGATATAAGTTCGGCCAGTATACCCGGACTTGAATTACCAGAATTTAATATTGCCGGATTTAATTTTAAGCCACTTTCTCTGGAAACGACTTCTCCATTTACCTTTAACTGGGGGCAGGGTTTGGATTTTAACCCGGATGTAAATATGAGTTTTGAAGTGGATCTTCCTGACTTTGAAGGCACAGGACTGAATCCCCCGGATGGACTTACATTTAACAATGTGGGCTTAACAGACGGTTTTCTGAGCGGATCAATTGCACCATTTCAGCCACTTGGAGGGGCAGAAATAGATCTTATGCCAGGGGCTCCGGACTCACCGACATTACTGATCAGCGAGATATTTGGTTCGCTTGAGATGGGACAGGATCAGAATGGCAGCTTCCAGACTGTAAATATTAATCTGGATGGTGAACTGGGTGATCTTCCGGCATTCAATGTGGATGACCCGTCTACCTGTGTTGAGAATGGCTCATTTACGCTGAGACTTGTAGAAAGTAAATATTTTGAAGGCACGGTTAGCAGTATTCAGCCTTGCGGATATCTTGAGCTTGGACCTGCGCAGATCGCAGTTACGGGTGCTGACCTGAATTTTAGCGTATCAGCTGATGAGCAAATGGCAGAATTGGACGGTGGTGTGAGTGTTACATTACCGGCATCTGATCAGGGCTCACCGGTTACAGCAAATGGTAATCTTGTACTTGATCTTATTAAGGGAGATATCAAAGATGGTTCTGTAACCATAGATCAGCAATTTGGTTTAGACTTGCCACATGGTTCCGGAGATGCACTGTTCACCTTTGGAATCAATCAGGCGGTACTCAATAAAGATGGCCTTTTGGTAAATGGTGGAGGAAATTTATCAACAGACGGTGTACAATCCACGGTGCAGTTCAACGACCTTTTAGTTGGTTTTAACCCGTTTGGCGTGCAATCCGGTAATGCATCTATAGCAACAAACTTTGACGTGGAGGTTGGTGTACAACCGTTGTCACTGCGTCTGAAAGACCCGGCTACAGCTATGCCGGCAGATAATGCAATAGATATAGGCCTGAATAGCGATATTTTACTCACCAGCAACGGACTCGAACTTTCAGGTTCTTCAACAGCAAGCATTCGGTTTCAGGGAGATGAATATGCAGCTATGGAAGTAGAGTATGAGAATGGTTTTGCCCTTAATGTAGGCGGTTTTGCAGTTAATCAGGGTCGTGCTTTGTTCTATCAAGTGGAAAACGGAGTTCGTTCTCAGGATCCGTTAGCAGTGTTAAGCCAAACTGGTTTTGATCTTGGCGGGATGATCACAGCACTGTTGCCTTCAAGAATTCCGTTGCCGTCAGAAGATATTGCATACGTTGATATCAAGGATACGGATGGAAATCTGCTCGTAGATGTGACTGAAGATGAACAAACAAACGGATATACTATAAGCACGGATGGCTCAACACTTCCGATGGTAATAGCAGCTCTCGATGACCAAAGTGGAGCTCCTATAGAAGTAAATGTAGGGTTCAGTTTAGTTACCGATGGATCTTACAATTTAACAGGCGGTTCACTGACCCTGGAAAGTGAGTACTCATTGGAGTCAAGTTTGGATCTTCCTTTAAGCCTGACGGAGTTTAGCATTGGTGATGATGGCAGCGGTATTGAATTAAAAGCCGGGTTAAAAGCGGATCTTCCCGGACCACTGAGTGAACATTCGGCCATTGCTAATGCTGTGATTGATCAAAATGGAATATCACAGGGAACGATCTCTGTTGGTAATCATCAGACGGCATATCAGGACGGGATAACTCCACTTTATGCCTATGACCACTCCGGAAATATTCAGGGAAGTCAGGAGACGGATGTCTTTGAAGCTGAACTCTGGGGAGTAGAAGCAGAATTCGGAAGTACGAACAGTATTGCAGTTTCAGGTATTCTGAACAGCAGTCTGATATTAGACGTGAGCGGCGGAAGTGATCCGATATTCTACACGGCGTCATGGTCGGATACCGGCTGGGATTTTAATATCGATCCGGGTTCGCTGGGAGAACTTTCTATGGGTGATGCCACGCTTAGCCTTAATCAGCAGGATGGAATTGATGTGGTAACAGGTGGAGATTCATTTTATCTGGTGCTTAATGGGCAGGTTTCCCTGGATGATGTAATTGGTGAACCACTCAGCGTAACTATACAGGATCTGGAAGTTGGTGTAGATGATTACAATTCCAACCCAAGCCTGCATTTCGCTATGGCCGGTGCTTCCGGTACTATGGCAGACCAGACATTTAGTTTATTTGAAGGAGCATTTGAAGGACTGATAAAAGATCCAACCATAACACTGAATGGCAGAAGTATTGCGGTCAGTTCTGATTCTGGGAATGTGAACTTTTTGAATGAGCTCATTGAGTATCAGGGCTTGATGATCGATACACAGGGAGGTTTAACTTTTTCCAGTATTGAGGCTAATGACATTCAGCTGATACCTGAACATGTAGTTATTAATTCACTGGCTCTCTCGAATAATGGGTCACTCAGGTTGGATAGTGAACTTGCCATTACATTACCTGAACCTGTAGATCAGACATCCTCTTCAACCATCAGTATTTATCGGGATGATCAAAATGTAGTTGTGGTCGAGGCAACAGCACCGGCTTTTGACTTGGATCAGCAGTATGCGCTGGGCGACTTCGGTTATTTCAAATTAAATACCATTCAAGCTGACATTGATCCCTATGACTGGGAAGAGTCGGGTATATATGCTAATGGTGATCTGTATCAAACGGGCGATGCCACACCTATCATAAGTTTCGGTGAAAGTGGGCAAATTACAGAGAATCCCGGAATAGGGATTTCAGCCAGTGCTCCCTATGTACAATTCAACGCCACAGGTAATGTCGGTTTTGACTACGATTTCAGTGTATTTAGTGTATCCGTGAATTTTGATGACATCTCAACAACTCAGGATGGATTTGAACTTGAATTGAGTGGAAATCTTGGAATGAGTATACCGGCGTTAACAGTATCAAGTTCGATCAGATATGAGAATTTCATTATCGATCAAAGTGGAGTTAAGGATACCGGTAACATTGATGGCTCCGGTTCACTCGAGTTAGATGGTATTGGTTCTATTGAGATAGGCCAGTTTATCTACGAGAAATATGATAACGGTACGGATATAGAGATCGCGGACGCCTCAGAAAAAGAACCAAATGAGCTGGACGGGGATCAAAATGGAGTGCCAACACGAACAGAAACAGGCGTCACCGAATTACTTTGCTTTGGCCCTTGCCCTGTTAATACCGGAGAAACAAATGTTTCCCAAAGTGCCTTGACCATAACTATAAATGCCGGAACAGATGGCGGAAGCGGAGGTATTTCAGGTGGTGTAAAAAGCATTTTCTTCATGAAAAAAGCATCCGGAGAGTTTGAGCTGGTTGTAGACAGTTTAAATGCTTCTCTGATGGATAACTTCTCTATCACGGCGAACATGCAGTATATGAATTCAAATGATGGATTCCTTCTCAGAGCTGCGGCAAGTGGCGTATTTAGCTTTGGCACAGAAGAAGTATCGGCAGCGGTAGCCGGTAAGTTTGCCAACTTAAATGGGGAAACGAGCTATGGACTCTTTGTAGCTGCACAAAGTGGAGTCGGAATTCCCATTGTTCCGGGAGTGGTAGATCTGACCGGAGCCGGTGGAGGGTTCTTCTGGAAGCCTGATCAGGAAGACCTAGACATGGTAAGAGATGCTGTGGAAGGGATGGGGCATACCATTGTGGGGGCAGATAACTTCAATGATACGGATGATCTGACGTTCGCAGCACAGTTATATGCAAGCTTCGGTATAGCCGGTTCGGGAGCTGAGTATGTGATCGAAGGTAGTACCTTCATAGAAGTAACCAGCAATAGTTTTTATATGGATGCCAGTGGGGTGATACTGGGCATGGATGGAACCGAGAATGCTCCTGCCCAAACTTTGGTGAAAGGAGGTATGTCGCTGCATGTTCAAGCAGATCCAATGTATATAAACGGTAAATTCTTCGTTGATGCGGACGTTCCCGCAGTTTTAGAAGGAGATGGTGAAATAGATTATTTTGCTGCAGAGCATAATGACAATACCGTATGGGGAATTATGGGGGATGCTGATTTCTCGATCTATGCTGGGATCATGACCGGGGGCGGCGAATTCCTTGCTTCCAATTCGGGAGTATTATTGGAAATTAGTGTTGGTTTCGATGTGGATATACCTGTGCTTGAGGTTAATAGTAACGTTACCGGTTCTATTTGGATGATAGATGATCCGGATTTCAGTATGCCGTTTGGTGCTTACGTATTGTTTGATGCCGAAGCCTGCCTTGGTTTTTGCATTACAGCAAGTGCAAAAGCGGCATTTGTAACAAAAAGTTCAGGAGGGTTTGAACTTTATGGAGCCGTTAAGGGATGTGTTGATCTATTGGTGAAAGAAGGATGTATATCAGCATGGGTATCTGTAACGCAGAGCAATATGAATGGTGGTTTTGGTAAAGGGGACCATAACGATCTGGTTGCTCAGGCACAGGAACAAAGGGATCAATTTCGGCAGAAGATAGAGGATATGAAAAACAGCATTGCTGCTGCAAAGGATGCACTTTCAGAACCACCGGTATTTAGTGGGCCAGCTTATTCACAGGAAGACGTTTATAAAGCAGGTGCAAATATTTATGCTCAAGAACACAATTTCAGAAGAGATATTGCAGCCATTATTCAGAGTGAGGTAGAGGAAAACAATACACTTCCATCTTCTTTGCAGAATATAACAACAGATCTAATGGTGACTCCCAAGTTGTATAGGTTATATGATTTATTTTTTTCACGCAGCAATGCCAGACAGGATCTTGCAGATGCGGTAAGCGAGGCAGAAGTAATTTCCGATGCAGTTTCCTCTAAATTGGAGAACAGCGTTGAAAAAGCAATTGAGTTCAGCAATGATGCTGAAACCGCATTTGATGATATGCTTACCAGCATGAATCAGTCTCCTGTATCCAATGTAGTAAAACCTTCAATTTCGAAGAACGCCACCCAATCAGTTTCATTTGAGGTGGACGAAAATACAGCAGAGAATCAAGCTTCAGACGTTGAGTCACTTAGAAATGAAATTGAATTAATGGACGAACAATTCAGGCAAAGTATAGCACAGGTTGAGGAAAACCTGTATGACATGCAGGATATGCTGGCCGCTGAGTATAACTTTACCTACAAACCTGCAAGTCAGCAGGGATCAAGTCTAGCTGACCTAAATCCGCAGTTTGGAGGAGGAGGCAGCGTAGAACCGGGGCTGGACATCACCCCAAGTGTAAATGCTCTTGCATCTGCATATACCGAAGTGTACGAAAATCTGGAACGGTACTTTGCCTTAGAAGCAAACTGGCAATGGATGGAATGGGAATGGTCTTACAAGCTCAGAGAGGAGTTCATTGATAATAACAGCAGCATTCAAAGTGGTATAAACGCCTTGAATGCAGGTTACAATGCGACACTGAGCATGAGAAATGTTGGAAGTACAGGATCCAGTCTTTATAGTAAAGCGGTACGCGAAGTAGCTCAGCGGAATCAGGCGATAATCAGATTCAGTAACTCCAATTTTAATCCCAACTTCCCGGCTCCATCCTCAGGAAACGCACCTGATGTAGTCAGGACTTTGTATAATGAACTCAGTAATCCGAATTGTGTTGGAAGTGGATTAGATTGTGTGAGAACTTCAGTGGCAGACATGAATCAAGATTTTTGGTACAATATGCACGTTATGGGCTTACAGGAACATGCCGATAAATCGGCTGAGGTGGTTGTGGATGATGTGGTTCCGGAAATGGAGACGCTTCAGAGTAGCCTTAAACAAGGTCATATGGGTATGACTGATATGTTGGATGCCTTTTATACCGATAAGGCTGAGATCACAGCGATCCTCTATAATATGATCGATAACTACGTAAACTGGAAAGCCGGCGTAAATATCGCAATAGATGGCGAAGTTCTCAGTTCTTCTACAGATACCTCAAACGCAGATTACAGTACAAGGTTAATGGAGCTTTCTGATGACCTGAGGCCGCCACAGATAACAGATATTCAGGCAGTACCGTCAAGGCAGTCAGTAGATGGTGGAACCGTAAGTTTTAACACGTTCTTCAACGACACCGAGATCTCCTGGACCGCGACACACCCGGTGGCTGTAATAGAAAACAGTATCAATGTAGACCAGAGTGATGTTGAAGACGCCGAGGATGTAACTAATACATCTATAGCTGTAGGGAGTGATGATTACTTATCGCTGGGAACTAATACATCTCTCAATATTCATCCGTTTAAAACAGCTTTAGGTACAGGTTCAGCCACAAACGAGACTAAACTCATTAATCTTGGTTTAAGAGTGAGAGGTAATGCGGGGAATACAGCTACAAGAAGAGCACTTTTCTACGTAGATGTTGGGCCTGAAGGATTTGATTTTTCTGATGGATTTTTGGGCAACGAAGGAGATACTTCAATCCTTAGTGAAGATGATTCGAAACCAAATGATCCGGTCATAAAATTAAGGGATGTCTATAACTTTAAAACAAGTTATACATCGTCAGGAAGTTATGGAGTTATTTCTATAGCTCGTACGTATTGGACAAATGAACCGGAGACCATTACCCTGAAGATCCAGGCTTATGACCCGGAATCCGACATTTCGATCTATGAATATGCAATCGGTACATCCAAAGGAGAAACTGATGTTGTAGATTGGACGGAACTTCAGGGATCAAGAGAATTTATTTCGCAAGTCCCTACTTCTCAAATAACAGGAGAAACACGTTTGATTAACATGGTTGAAGATGTATCCTATTATGTAAGTGTAAGAGCAACTAATGGAGAGGGACTTGTAAGTGATGTAACGGAAGGTAGTAGTCCGATCAAGTATGAATCTGAAAACCCTTCAGAACCGGGGGTAGCTTATATCGCTGCGCCGATAACTATGACGTACTCTATCTACGGTTATTCAACTCCGGTTGATCCTGTTGTTGAAACGGCACCTGACTTATCGGTTAGTGATGAGGATAAGGATGCTTGGGAAAATGCGAGTATCCCTCAGATTTCTGCTGCATGGACTGGTTCTAATGATTCGGGCTCAGGTTTAGACAGGTATGAGTATATCGTCAATACATCTGAAAATATTGCGCACGAGCAGTTTATAGAATCAGAGGTTACAGAAACCAATAACCTGGGAATGAATTATACTGGAGAAACTGAAGGTTCCATACTTGATAACTTTGATGCGGAGGTATTCGTACACGTAAGGGCGGTGGATAAAGCCGGGAATGTGAGTGATATTCATACTATTGGTCCTGAAAAACCACGTGATCCAACATCTCCTAAATCAGGCAAGCTTCAGGCTAAATTAAATCCAAATGATGTGAAATTGTACTTTACAGAATTGCCCTACGATCCTGAGACTGATTTAAACGGAATTCAATATTCAGTTGGAACCTCCCCAGGTGAGGCAGATCTTAGACCTTGGCCGGCAGATGGAGAGGTAGATTTTGGATGGAGTCATCAAACGAATTACAATGTCTCCCAGTCACCACCACCAGTTTCAAATGGTGACTTTTATCAAATCGGCTATTATATAGGTAATATTGCAAATAGATATTTAACGATACCAAAATCTGACCTGCCAGAAGGGGAAGATGTTTACATTAACTACAGATCGGTGAACGGACATGACAGGACTTCGAGTATAAGATCTACAGGTCCTGTAATCATTGATGAAAGCATTCCTGAAATGCCTTCATTGGATGTAACCTATAAGGCTTCTGATGACAGACTTCATATTGAACTGGATGACATTGAAGATCCAGAATCAGGAATAATATCTGTAGAGTATGCCGTTTATGAGAATAATAATCCTTATCCATTAAAATCATGGTCGAATTTAGGATGGATCTATGGCATCAGGAACGGTAGTTTTGACATGAACAAATATGTGTACTTTTCTGATGGAGAAGTTTCGGATTATACAGATCTGAAGGTTAAGATCAGAATAACAAACAGTGCAGGAATGCAACGTACGATCAATCGAAATTTGTCATACACTGACTCTCATACGTTGAAGAATTATCAGCCGTATCAGCAAACGTATCAAATGATAGGGTTTTAAAATTTTTTAAACAGAATTTCATATACATGGTTTTTAAAAAATTCGAGTTAAAATATTTATTGTTGTTGCTAAGCTCGGTTGTTTTAACCGGTTCGTTAACAGCTCAGTCAACGCCTGATCGCCAAATCCTTGGTATAGCAAAAGAAGATGGGCGGGCTTTCATCTACCATGCTCAGCAAATGCCACTTTCACACGGTTACAACATATATAAAAGTGAAGATGGAGAGAACTGGAATCAGCTTAATGACGAGGTTATTTATCCAGCCAGTGATGGCTATGATTTGGAATATCGTCTTCAAGAGCAGTTTGAAATCGCTCAACAACTTACAGATCGTACGGATCCACAGGCTGTTTTTCTCAGTTTAAGGCGAAACAGCGGGGTAGGATTGATCGCTAATTTTGCCTCACCAGACATTGCACAGGAAATGGGACGGTTATATATAGATGAAAATGCCCCGATCGGTGAAAGTGTAAATTATCGTTTTGAGATCGTAGATGATCTCTAGCGACCTACTGGTGAGACCATTGAAGGAGAGGTTGAATTACAAGTTGTTGAACCACCGTCTCCAACTGGTTTAGCAGCAGAACACAGAGAACGCGCCGTAGATTTGAGCTGGAATTATGTTACAAACTCTGTGAGCAGCTCACGATTTGTCATACGGTTTCAAATACTATATCGGGAATCAGGTTCTGAGGAATGGACACCATTTAACTCAGAATTTATAGCAAGAACTACAGAAACAACGGAATTCAAATACACAGGTGAGGTTCCCATATTGGATGAGGACTATGAATTTGTTGTGTATGCTGTTGATTTCACAGGAAGTTTTTCAACTGAAAGTAACACGGTTGAGATAGCGGTGGTGGAAAACACCCCACCTGATTTAGTAAGAAATGTACAGGCAACAGATATTGAAAACTATACGAGCAGGGTCACGTGGGCTGTTTCAACGGAACTCGACCTGGGTGGTTATCACGTGTATAGGGCCAGAGATGACCAGGAAGAGTACAATCGAATAACTTCTGAGTTGTTATCTCCTTTGCAAACGGTTTATGAGGATTCTGTTGCAGAACCTGGGCATCAATATCGTTATAAGATCACGGCTCTGGACACCTTAGGAAACGAAAGTGAGCTAAGCAATACAGCTCATGTTTTTATGGCTGATGAACGTGTACCGGAACCTGTTACTTCCATTGAAGCAACATTGACCGATAACAAAGTAGTCCGCATCAATTGGGAAAATGGAGAAGTGCCCGGTGATCTCAGATCTTATCAGGTTTTGCGAAGAGAACAGGGTTCTAGATCAGGCGGATTATGGAATATGTTGAACAGCTCAGCCTACACTCAAACATTTTATGAGGATAACGGGATTGGAGAAACCCGTTTTGTTGAGGGAACAACCGTAGAGTATGGTGTTGCGATCGTAAGTGATAATGGTAATATCAGTGATACACTGATCACTGCTGTAAAGATCCCGGATATTACTCCTCCGAATGCTCCGAACCTTTTAGAAGCCAGAATGCAGGATGCACGCAGAGTTGGTATCGTATGGAATGCTTCATCTTCAGGAGATGTGACGAATTACAGAATTTATACAAGAGATGCAGAGGCCGGTTCGCAAACTGATTCAATGCTTGCTGAAGTCAGAAAAGGCGAGCGTTATTTCAGGGATGAAAATGTACCATTGAATAAAACGTATATTTATTCACTATCTGCAGTTGATTCGGTAGGTAATGAAAGCAACCCCATGATATCAGACACCTTAAACACACGGGCAACTCATGCTCCGCAAAGAGTACGTAACGTTCAGGCTGTTAAGATGGAGAATGGAGTTGTGCTGGCATGGGAGCCGGCTGATGAGAAAAAGATCAGTGGTTATGTGATATACAGATCTCAAATTGCAACGGGAGTTTATGAAGAAGTCAGCGCTGTTGAAGTACCAACAACACGCTGGACAGACCCGGTAGGTGAAGCAGGGGGTTGGTATAAGGTTTATGCCGTTGATAAGACCGGAAGGGAATCAAGGACTGCAAAAGCAACTCAGGCTGTTGACAGGAATTGAAATGCATTTGTCAATTGGAGATCTTTGTGTTAATGCTTTTCAAAAATGAGATTAACGTATGTGGGATTTAGGTAATTTAGTGAAGGTTACTTTGTTGACGCTATTTTGTTTTCTTGTTACCGCTCTATCGGTATCAGGGCAGTCTTATGAACTGGCAGATGGAGTTGCCAATTATCAGCAGGGAAACTTTGAACAGGCTATCCATCAGCTCCAAAGAGCAGTTGATAAAGATCCAATGTCTTTGGAAGCATATTATTATCTGGCAGCAAGTCATATGGGTTTGAAAAAGCACGAAAGGGCATTAGCTGCTGCCGATTCAGCTTTAGGATTTGCTCCTGATAATATTCAGATGTTGGTTGTAAAAGCAGAAGCATTATATCATCTTGATTATCAAAAAGCGATCCCGGTTTACAGAAGGATATCAGAACTTGCGGTCAGGGAGAGCAGTAGTGGTGGAAATGTTATAAATAAGGATCAGGTTGAAGCGTATCTGGCACATCTTTATAAACGACAGGCAAATGATGCTTTTCTAAGAGGAAATAATCAGAAGGCAATTCAAAATTATCAACAAGCCAGAAATTTAACCCCCGATAGTCTGTCGGTTCACAATAACCTTGCTTACATATTGATACAGGATGAAAAGTGGGATGAAGCAATTGAAAATCTGGATATCGGGTTAGAAAAATTTCCAACGAGTGAGCAGCTTTTGTTTTTAAAAGGTCAGGCTCACCGTGGGGCAGGAAACCGAGATGAAATGGTTGAGGCGTTCAAATTACTGTACGAATTATATCCTGATAATGTGAATTATGGCGTGATCTATGGTCAGGCGCTTATGTCTTCAAATCAGGCAAGAAAGGCAAATGAGCACATGAACCGGCTTATTGAGAAATATCCTGACAACGAACAGCTTTACGAAGCCCTTAAGTCGATGAGCGAGCAACGTTTTGATATGGGTTCAAAGAAGAACGTGCTGAAGCTTCAGCGACAGGCATTTCCCAACAACCGATTGGTCGCTCTTGAACTGGCAGACACACACATTTTATTGAAAGAATATGAGGAGGCCAGGTCTGTTCTGGATTCAATTATGACAGCAGATCCAAGCCCTGAAATTGCACTTAGATCTGCCCAGACAACTTTGTATGATGAAATAGATGATGAAGCTCTTCGATCGTATCGGCAGGTGCGTTCGATGTGGCCGGATTCGTTTATGGTTCTAAATGAAACGGCCCGGGTCTTTAGAGCTGCAGGACATGAAAAAGAAGCATTGGATCTTTTTGAAGAAGCATTTCAGATTCAGGAAGATCCGATGATAGCTATCCATATCATTGAACTTACTGATCAGAATGATAGCGATGTCTTGAAGCCCTATATCAAATATTTAAAAGCTACCACTTACTATGCAATGGGGGAGTATTTTGAATTAAAGTTTTTAATTCCCGATACCGTCAGGTCGACAAATAACAGCCAGTTTATTTCAACAATAGTTGGTTTGCTTAATATTTTTTCTGAAAAGCAGTCATTATTAACCCAAAAAACTGAACGGGTACTGGAAGGAAATGCATCTCCAAAACCTGATATTTTGCAGGAAAGACGCTTCACTGAAAAACTTAATAACTATATAGATGCCTGGTACGAACTTTTAAAGAATAGATATCCACCCGAAGTTCAGATCAATATATTGGAAAATGCATTGGACGAGTATCCCTCAAGTTCAAGATTATATTATTTTAGAGGAGTATCAGCTATTGAGGCAAAAAAACAGATATTGGCAAAATCATCATTGGAAGAATCAATTCGGTATGGAGCGAAAGATGAAAAGATTCACCTTAAGCTTGGAGATATATATGCCAATCAGGGAGATACCGAAAATGCGATCTTATTTTATGAACGATCACTATCCCTGAATAAAGAAAATGATGCAGCTTATCGGAATTTGATTTCTTTAAGTGAGAAAAATGGAAAACTTGATGAATTATGCGACCGATGGTTAATTCGTTTTAAAAATAACAGTGAAGATGCCACACTGAAACAATATCTGATATCAGCACTGCACAAAGCCGATCGTTTTGAAGAAGCAAGGAGAGTGATCGAATCAGAATAAGTTTGTTTTAAAGCCGGGTCAATTAAATTTCAGGGAATTTGACCTATTATAAATTCTGAATACGTAGTAATGAATGAGGGGTAAACCTTTTACGGGTAACAAGATTCAAAAACTTACATGAAGAAATTAGTCGTTTATTTTTTTGGTATTGTAGCAATGCTATTTCTATTCAAGGCAGGCTGCAGTGATATTAATAATGCTACACCCGAGATCAGAGATGGTATCAAATCCATAGTGCCTTCTCAGGGACCTTACGGTGCAATAATTACCATTTCGGGAAATGGATTCGGCGAAGTACAACAAGTGCTTTTTAATGGCACAGAAGCATCTCTTGAGGCCGTAAGTGATTCTGTAATTCTTACCCGGGTACCTATGAATGCCACATCCGGTCCTGTTGAGATCATATCTGCTGATAATATATTTACAGGTCCGTCTTTTACTGTTGACTCTACTGGCAACCTGTTTCTAGCAATTGATGAGGTAAGACCTGAAAAAGGCAGAATAGGAGATACAGTACGAATATCAGGCAGAGGGTTTGCCTCAATTGAAAGCGATTCTGAAACACTCACTAAAGAAGATCCCTCTCAAAATAGAGCAATCAGTCCTCGCAATAGTGAAGTTGAGTTTAGAGGTGAAAAAATGAGTCCCGGAGCTGAGCCTTTGGTGGATGATATGAATTCTTCATCGGGAATCCGCATGAGGGATAAAGCAGCCGAAGCCGAAGTATATTTTAACGGCATAGCTGCACCAATTGTAAGTATAAATGATACTCTTATAGTTACAACGGTTCCTTTGGGTGCAACAACTGGTTTGTTAACGGTAATTTCTGAGCCTGATACTGCAAGCGGACCTGAGTTTGAAATACTCAGACATTTGATCTCAGATATATCTCCCCGGTCGGGAAGTATTGGTACAGAAGTTATTATCAATGGATCGGATTTTAGCGAAACACTATCTGATAATATCGTTGCTTTCAATGGTGTAGAGGCTCAGGTAGTTGAAGCTTCTCAAGACCGGTTAGTAACGGAGGTGCCTGAGGGCGCAACATCAGGTGAAGTTACTGTAACTATAAATAATATTACAGCAACAGGGCCTGAATTTGACATTGTAAACACCGGCAGTCTTGTGGTAAATATCTCTACAAGTGGCTCAGATATTGATCCGGATGGATATTTATTAACGATCAATGCAGGTGATGGAATTAGAACAGATTTGAATGATACGATCACAAGATCCGGACTGAGGGAAGGAACGTATGAAGTACTGCTTGGTGATATTGAATCTAACTGTTATTTAAGTCAGGATCTGCCTAATCCAAGAACGGCTACAGTTGAAGCAGGAGCTACGGCGACTGTGGAATATATTATTTCATGTGAAGGCATGAATGAACCTCCCATAGCTGCATTTACATTTTCATGTACAAATCTGACCTGTGATCTTGATGCATCAGAGTCTACAGATCCTGATGGAAGTATTGCCGCTTACGAATGGATCCTGGGTGATGGCAGCAGTGCAACAGGTCAGCTGGTATCACATTCATACGAAACTACAGGAACATATACAGTTGAGTTAACGGTGACTGATAATGAAGGTGCAACTAACTCAGTTTCTCAGGATGTAACGGTTTCAGTTCCAGAGATAACAAATGTTTCACCACTTTCGGGTACACCGGGATCAACGGTAATTATCTCAGGTGCTAATTTCAGTTCTGTCGCATCAGATAATAATGTACAGTTCAATGGGGTAAGAGCCGAATTGAATAGTGCATCAGAAACTGAACTCAGCGCCATCGTACCGGGTGATGCAACTACAGGGACTATCACAGTAGCAGTTAATGGCTATACTGTTGAAGGCCCTTCATTTACAGTGGAAGCTGAACAGCAACCGAAAACTTTGGAAGTGGTTATAAGCACGGAAGGATCAGATCTGGATGAAAACGGATATACACTTTCTGTAACTGGTCAGGATGATAGATTTGTAAAACCGAACGAAAATGTAATGTATAGCGAGATCCTGGAAAATTCTGTTCAGGTTGAGCTTACAGGAATCGCTGAAAACTGTGCGGTAGATGGAGAAAACCCACGAACGGTAAATCTTGATAATTCAGATAACGCAGGGTTTACAGCATTTGTAGTTTCCTGTTCGGCCCCTGCTCCTGGAATTACAGGCATAAGCCCAACATCGGGACCAACCGGCTCTGAAGTGGTGATCACAGGATCAAACTTTAGTGCGACCGCTTCTGAAAACAATGTTCAATTTAATGGGGAAAGGGCAGAACTTAACAGCGCCTCAGAAACTGAACTCCTGGCCATTGTCCCGGGAACAGCTACCACCGGTCCGGTAAGTGTAACTGTAGATGGAAACACAGTCGAAGGCCCGGTCTTTACAGTGGTAGAACCTAAAACGCTTGAAGTTACCGTGTCAACAGAAGGGCCAACCGGTGATGGGTATACCTTAGCTGTGACAGGGCAGGACACTAGGTTTGTAGAACCAAATGGATCGGTATCGTATTCGAATATATTTGAAAATGAAGTGTCTGTAGAACTAAGCGGTTTGGGAGAAAATTGCGTGGTAGATGGAGAAAACCCACGAACGGTAAATCTTGATAATTCAGATAACGCAGGGTTTACAGCATTTGTAGTTTCCTGCTCCGCTCCTGCCCCAGAAATCACGGGCATCAGTCCAACTTCAGGAACAACCGGTTCTGAAGTGGTGATCACAGGATCAAACTTTAGTGCGACCGCTTCTGAAAATAATGTTCAGTTTAACGGAGAAAGGGCAGAACTTAACAGCGCCTCAGAAACGGAACTCCTGGCCATTGTCCCGGGAACAGCTGCCACCGGTCCGGTAAGTGTAACTGTAGATGGAAACACAGCCGAAGGCCCGGTATTTACAGTAGAAGTACTTGGAAATCTGGAGATCATAACCTCTACAAGCGGTTCCTCTATAGACTCCGATGGATACTTATTGAATGTAGAAGGAATGGAAGAGCAAAGGGTTGAGGTAAATGACACCTTACTTTATAATGATATAGACACAGGAAGTTATCAGGTTGATCTTTCTGATATAGCTCCAACCTGTTACATAAATCAAGAGGCATCCAATCCCCGCACAGTAGAGGTAAATGAGGAAAGTACAAGTACCACAACGTTTAATATTGTTTGTGAAACTCCCAACGAGCCTCCGGTTGCAGAGTTTATTTATGAGTGTGTAAACCTGAGTTGTGATTTTAATGCCTCCGGCTCCACCGACCCTGACGGCACTATCGAGAGTTATGAATGGATATTTGGAGACGGTACGGGAAATACGGGAGAAAGCGTAAGTAAGAACTTCGAAACCTCGGGCACCTACACCGTGGAGCTTACGGTTACGGATAATGAAGGAGCTTCCGATATCTTCAGTGAAGAGATAACACTCACAGTCCCTGAAATTACTGGTATATCGCCTGAGTCGGGTCCGACCGGCAGTGAGGTGATCATAAGCGGGACGAACTTCAGGAGCGAACCTTTAGACAATATCGTTGAGTTCAACGGTGATAGAGCAGAGCTGAACAGCGCGAGTGTAAATGAAATTCGTGCGATTGTACCCTCAACAGCTACCTCCGGACCGGTTAGCGTAACAATAGATGGATACAAAGCCGAAGGTCCCACTTTTACGGTTCAAGAACCAAGTAGTTTAACTGTCTCAGTTACTACAGTGGGGACTTCAATAGACCCAGATGGCTATACTCTATCTGTGACAGGACTAGAGCCAAGGTCTGTAAGTACAGATGGGAGTGTGCTTTATACTGGTATATATGAGAATGAAGTAGAAGTAGAGCTGTCTGATATTGCAGCAAATTGTCGGGTAAAAGGAGGAAACCCGGTATCAGTAAACTTAGATAATTCTGATAATGCAGGAACCGCTTCTTTTGAAATAGATTGTACAGTAGATCTTCGTGGAGAAATTATATTTATATCCGACCGTGATGGTAATAATGAGATCTACAGCCGAAATGAAAATGGAGACAGTATTTCAAGGATCACAAAAACTCCCGATATATTTGAAGATAACCCGGAAATTTCACCTGATGGCTTAAAAATCGCCTACAATTCGGGAGGTAATATTTTCATCATGGATTCAGATGGAAGTGATGTTCAGCAAATAACCAAAGGTGCTACATACAGATCACCCTCATGGAGTCCCAAAGGAGATAAGTTAGCATTGGAAGGATTTTCAACCTCTGAGATTTCGGATATATTTACAGTCAATATTGATGGAAGCTTACTGCAGAATATCACCAATACTGAAACTATATCGGAAGGTAACCCGGATTGGTCGCCCGATGGCAGCCAGCTCGTTTATATAAGTAATGAGTTTAGTAGTACTGAGATCATCCTGATAAATGCGGATGGAACCGGGATAAAGCGATTGACAAATAGTAAAAACAATAGTTTAGATCCCGAATGGTCACCCGATGGGCAACGCATTGCATTTACCCATTTAGTAGATAGTGTAGGGTTAAAAATTCATATTATGAATAAAGATGGTTCTAACGTCAGTAAGCTTACAGTGGGTATGGGATCTGAAAGATCCCCATCCTGGTCTCCTGATGGCTCAAGAATGGTGTATTCTCGAGAAGATGATGGAGTTTCAAATATCTATATTTACAGCGTTGATGTTAGCGATATAGTAAGTTCATCTAACACCCCAAGCGATGATGAAGATCCTCACTGGAACTACTAAACAGATTCGCTTTGTTCATCTTCTTATGAAATTCATATACTCTGAGTTCAACAAATAAGGGGTATGATCTAAGACTAATTTTGGAGGAATTGTACTTTTTAGGTTAAGTAAATCAAACAAAAATAATACCTTTTTTTGGTAACATTTTAGTCCGGCCGTCACACCTTCTGTAGGGTCCCTATAATATTTGGTAACAATACTTTATAACTTTCAACTTCTGTATTGGCTCAGGCCAACATGTGACCACAGTTTGTACTTGGATTCCTTGGGTAATCCCCGGGCAATATAGTAACAACGCAGAACGTGGTTACCGGGAGTAAAAATTAAGATCCGAAAGAAATTCACATTACAGCAGAGACGTTTAAAACGGGATCTTCATTCAATATTGGAGCTTATACCAGCCTGATTTTCCATCTGCCATTTTTAAACCTGATGAAACCTACGAAACGATTACCCTGTACAAATTTACGACACTTATCCAAGAAATAGGATTTTATGCCCAAATTTTCCCTGGTATTCGTTAGCATAGGTTAATGTTGAATAATATTGGCAAAGCAGTTATTGTAACTAAATCTAATTTAAATAATATAAACACAGGTCTGCCAAGTTCGGCTACCTGATAAAAACATCGATTAGGACATTCATATGGGAGATGAGCACTATAAAAAACAGGATCATTTACTCGTTGCAATAGATTGTGTCATCTTTGGATTTGACCGCAGCGGATTTAAAGTATTGTTGATAGAACACGACTTTAAATCTAAAAAGGAAGATTGGTCCTTAATAGGAGGATTTGTAAAGAAAAATGAGAGTCTTGATGCTGCTGCGGTAAAGATCACTAATAAAATTACTGGACTCCGAGATATATATTTGGAACAAATATGTACGTTGGGTGACGTGAATCGAGATCCTTTAGAACGTACTATTTCAGTTGCCTACTATGCACTTATTGATATTGATTCATACGATGAAGAATTAGTGAAACAATACAATGCATCCTGGTTTTCTATTAATGAAATTCCGGACCTGATCTTAGACCATAATAAAATGGTAGATGCAGCACTTAAAAAATTACGGTTTAAGGCTTCCCATCAGCCGGTTGGTTTTGAACTTTTACCCTTCAAATTCACATTACCTGACCTGCAAAAACTATACGAAGGTATCTATAATACAAGACTCGATAAAAGAAATTTTCGTCGCAGAATACTTTCGTTGGATGTTCTAGTGAAAACAAATGAAAAGGAGAAAGAACACTCTAAAAAGGGAGCTTATTTATATAAGTTTGATCAAGAAAAATACAAAAAAAAGGTAAATAAAGGTGATAGTTTGATCTTTAAACCAATGAGTAGCTAGACCAATATCTGATTGCTTATAGTGGATATTGTTAAATTCCTTAATGGTTAATATAAAAGGAGATAAAATAGCGGTAGCTAGATTATTAATAAAAATAAGATGCTATGTTTAAAATTCCAGAAGAGATCTTAGCCAGCGGAATTTAAAAGAAAGTGAAAATATTAAAGAGAAACAGACAGATCTAAGATCTCAATGATCTCTGTGTTCAATAAAACAAAAAAGAGAATAGCGAGAGAGAGGATAGTGTGTAATCCAATAGTGAGTAGTAAATAAATAGTTCGATTTCCTCCCATATTTTTGGAAGCGTCAAAAGCAGCAAGATTAAAGGCGCCAAACCAAACTATAGCATAGATTGAAGCGAGTATGAGGTTTAAGAAGGTCCCGATCCCGGCCGCAAATAAAGTTATCATTAGTGTTACGATCAGGTAATCAAGATAGAATATTCCGGAATACAGGTTAATAGTTTGGCTAAAGTGTTCAAGATTCTTTGCTGGAAGATGAAGCCATAGAAGCGCAATAACCTGAGTTATCAAAACGAGGATCAACCCAAAGAAAAAGAAAGAAAAGTAATTTGATCCTGTTACAGCAAACCATGGGAGATGATGAAATAAAGCATCTACACCGAATTCACTAAATAATATTCGGGCAACGATATAAGCTGTCAGTCCACCAAAAAGGGCGTGTTTTACCATCATCAGGATGCCGGATGAGAGATAACGTTCGCGATAGTGTAGAATATCATCTACAAAAAAACGATGAGCCAGAAAATAACGCAATATCATAGGGCGTACATAAGGCAAGTATTTCATCTGTATAGCAAGTGCAGTCCAGAGTATCAATAAAATGAAAACCATCCAGTTTGATGGTGAGCTTTGATCTTCTGTAGATGGTAATGGAAGTTCCCAGATCTGGTTATCCCTATATTCCATTAACGAATTGGATAATTCAGGATACTGATCGGTTGCCTCTAATAACCATTCAGAATTAATAAATAATAATTGATTGGAATCTCCGGCAGTAAATGTTTGGATGGTTGAATGGAAGTCCGAAAGATCAGATTCTTGGTAGGTTGCATCATCGTATAATACTCCGAAGGGTTGATCCGGATTATTGAAGCTATACCACCCTTTTTGCTGATAGTAATAAAATGATTTATTTGAGTATGCAGAAAGAGTATCTAAAACAGGCTTAAATACTTTACTAAACCCGGTATGATGGGTTTGGCTGTGTGAAAGCAAACCAAGGCCACCAACATTTAGAAAAGACCTGTATTGTGCTGCAAACGAAATATAATTCTCGGTAAGCTGCTCTCTGTTTCTTTGAAGTTGGGAGAGAGTCAGGTAATAATTGTCAGATCGAACTAAGATAGTAAGATCGGTTTTAGCAACAGCGGAAAGCATTGACTCTGAAACAGGGTGGGCGATTTCCAAGTGTGTAACTCCCAGTTCAGAAAACAGGTTTAGTTGAACATTGGCAGTAGCAGTATCTGATGGAGCATCCCAAACAATCCCCAAAGACGGTTGGGCAAAAGCTTTTTGGGATGCTCCTGCACTAAATATGAGCAAGAAGATCCAAAGTAGATATGTTGCCTTAAAATTCACTCAGGCTACAACTTCAGCTCCATAGTATTCGGAAAGGGTAGTCTTTCGGATTGGATCTGCAATAAGTGTGGCTGAAGTTGTATCGGTAACTTTAACTTCTACGTAATCACCGGGACTGAAGTCTTTCCGGTCAAAAACGACCATTTTGTTAGTATCCGTTCTTCCACTCAGCTGAGCGTCAGATTTTTTACTCGTGCTTTCAACCAACACCAAATGCCGGCGACCAACTTCCTCTTTATTTCGACGCTCCTGAATATCTCTTTGCTGTTTGATGATCTCAGACAAACGACGTTTTTTAACCTCTTCAGGTACATTGTCTTCAAACTTGCGGGCAGCAAGCGTGCGTTCCCGTTCTGAATACGCAAACATGTATGCGAGATCATATTCAACCTCTGCCATCAATGAGAGTGTTTGCTGGTGTTCTTCCTCGGTTTCATCACAAAAGCCGGCAATAATATCGGTGGATAAAGAAACACCATGAATAATGGATTTCATATTATTAATTAGTTCCAGATAACCTTCTCTGGTGTATGGCCGACGCATACGTTCAAGCATGGAGTTACTTCCTGCTTGAGCAGGAATATGAATATAGTTACATAAATTTGGCCGCTCAGCGATCAAATAAAGCAGATCATCCGGAAAATCTTTGGGGTGTGGAGAAGAGAAACGAAAGCGAATCTCAGGATCTACTTTACTGGCTTCATCCATGAGTTTGGTGAAAGTGGTATCGCCATCCAGGTATGAATTCACATTTTGTCCCAATAGAGTAACTTCCTTATACCCTTCATCACTGAGCTGTTTGATCTCTTTAAGAATAGACTCCATAGGACGACTTCGTTCACGCCCCCGTGTAAATGGAACTACACAAAAAGCGCACATATTGTCACATCCTCGCATGATCGACACAAAAGCATTTACGCCATTTCCGGTAGTACGAACCGGAGCTATATCGGCATAGGTTTCTTCAAGTGAAAGAAGCACATTAACCGCTTTACGGCCATCATCAACTTCCTGGAGCAGACGGGGAATATCACGGTAGGCATCCGGGCCAACTACGATATCAACTAAATGTTCTTGTTCAATGATGCGGTCTTTAATACGCTCGGCCATGCAACCCAGCACGCCGACGGTGAGCGCGCCATTTTCTTTTTTAATGGCTCGAAGTTCTTTAAGGCGATTCCAAACTTTGGTTTCTGCATTCTCACGGATCGAGCAAGTATTAACGAGCACCACATCTGCACTTTCGGCGTCATGAACGGGCTTCATTCCGTCTTCCAGTAAAATGGAATTCACGATCTCAGAATCTGCGAAATTCATTTGGCAACCGTAAGTCTCGATATAAAACGTTTTTTCTGTCACAGTACTTAAATTTATAAATTCAAAAAATAAAACTATTGGTCGTCTTCAGGGCTATCTGGCCACACATTGGGATGATCGCGCCAGCTTGAAAGCAGGTCAAGGTCGTCTCCATCTATCATTCCTTTTTCAACAGCCACATTTACAAGGGTTTTATAATCGGTAAGGGTGTAAACGGTAACTCCTGCATCTTCAAAACGTTTTGATGCGTTGTCGAAATCATACGTGAAAATAGAAAGTACAGCGTCTACTTTTGCACCTACAAATTGCAAGGCTTCTACTACAGAAATTGCAGAACCGCCTGTTGAGATGAGGTCTTCAATAACAACAGTAGATTCACCTTTTCTCACGCCACCTTCAATTTGATTACCCATGCCGTGTGCTTTGGCTTTTGCTCGCACATAGGCCAGTGGTTTATTGAGGTTGGCAGCAACCCAGGCCGCATGAGGAATTCCGGCTGTAGCTGTTCCTGTAATAACATTTACGTCAGTAAATTTTTCCTCAATGATAGAAGTAAATTCATTTTCGATCTTGTTGCGTATCTCCGGATAGCGAAGGGTAAGTCTGTTATCACAGTAAATAGGCGAGTTCCACCCTGATGTCCATGTAAAAGGGTCATTAGGGCGTAAAACCACTGCGTTAATGTCAAGCAAATGAGCAGCCAGCTCACGTGCAAATGAGGTGTTAAGTATCATAGTTGTCTAAATTCTTGTTATTGGTACCGCTGCGATGAGTGAGGTATTAGGCCATCCCAAATAAATTCGGCCACATAAAAATAAGGGTTTTTAAGCAGATAAGCGCATATAATCCTGCTAATAAATCATCGGCTAAAATTCCAAAGCCTCTGCCAAAATTTTGCACTTTATTAATGCCTAAAGGCTTTAGGATATCAAAAAATCTAAAGAGTATAAAACCGGTTAATAAAATGATAATGTCTGAATGAAGATCGCCTGCGAAGGAAATAGTGACAAAGGTCAGAACTTGGCCTGCCCACTCATCGATCACCATTTTAGCGGGATCTTTCCCAAAATTGTGTTCAAAATAAGAGGCCACCCAAACTGAGCAAAGACTAGAAATGATCAAAAAAAGAATAAGAAACAGATAGCTTTGTGCATATATGATGATCCCGAATATAAGGAGTAAAGCTGCAATACTGCCTGCGGTTCCCGGAGCTTTTGGGATCAATCCGGAATAGAACCCGGTTCCTAAAAGAAATTTCAGCGCATTCACGTTGCCGGTGTTTCAGGTTTGAAGATATCTCGGTTGACCCATAAGTATTCAATTCCTGAATATACCGTAAGTGCTGTCACAAACATCATGGCATAGTATAAAGCACCTGAATTGAATAACTGAGCGATAACATCAGCAAATTCAATATCTGCCTGTTTGAAACCCCCGATCAACAGAGCTAAGTACAGAAAAACCATCTGAACCAGGGTTTTAGCTTTTGCAGTAAAACGGGTTTTCATGGTGATGTTTTTTCTTCCTGCATATAATCGTAATAAGGTTACGATCACATCCCGAATAACAATTGCGAAAACGGCCCACCAGGGGAATTGAGTTGGATCGAGAAAAGGGAGACACAAAAATCCTGCGAATGTGAGGAATTTATCGGCAAGTGGGTCGAGAAAGATCCCAAAATCACTTTCTAATTTATAGCGGCGGGCTATCTTCCCATCGAAATAATCAGTTACTGCAGCTGTAGCAAAAACTGCCAAACTGAGCGAGCGCCAGATCAATTCATCCTGGATGTACATAAAAAGAAAGATGGGCGCAAGTACCATCCTGAAGGCGCTAAGTATGTTAGGGAGGTTTTTCATTTAATATTGTATGCAAAATTTGTAGGACGGAAACTTACTAATGAATTTACTCCATTACACAGAGATTTTCACAACTGAAACAGGTTGTTATGTAATAAAAAAGCCTTTCAGATCAGCGATCATGAAAGGCTTTTATCTTTAAACAATGGTTATTTAACTAACAGCATGGTATTAGTTACCGTACCGAAGGCTGTTTGTAGCCGGTACATATAGACCCCGCTCGAGAGTTGACCGGCATCAAAGGGTACTGTATGCGTTCCTGCATCTTGTACGTTATTTACAAGCTCGGCTACCTGTCGCCCTAATATATCAAATACCTTCAGACTCACCTTTCCCTGTTCAGGTAATTTATATTGAATATGGGTTACCGGATTAAATGGATTGGGATATTGCCGCACCTCAAGTTCTTGCTGTTCGGCGATGGTTTGTTCCCGGTTGGCAGGAGGAGTTTGTCTTTCGCCTTCTGGAGGCCATAAAGACGCCAATTTCCGGTACCGGTCTTCTTCCTCATGCGTTTGTAGAAACGCCAGGGCTTCTCCGGCGATCGTAAGATCTCCATGCAGTATTCCGGCCATATATCGCGTGCGCATTACATACCGTTGTTCGGCACTCGTCAGGTTTTCCTTCAAAAGAGTGGAAGAAAGGGCCAGGGAAGATCCATAATTCCCGCGCCGAAGCCAAACGCCTACGGCTATCAAGGAAGCAGCCTCTCTATACTCCGGATGCTCCATCAGGGTTTGCAACACTTGATCATACGAAGTTCCGGCATCCCTTAATTGGTTCCAAATGTAGGCGGCTTTCTGCTGGTGGTCATAGGCCGGAGCTGATGCCTCCGCCCGGTCGCCATCAGCCAAATGCCCCGCTTTACTCACCGGGGCATAGCTTAGCCAGTGGCTCCAGTCTATTTGGCCGAAGGGCGGGTCTATTTCAAACAAGGAAGACGTAGGCGAAGAAGTACCCCACCAAGTAAGTTGGCCAATAATATTACCCCCGTTTTCCACTTTGGCCTGTTTCCCGGTATTCCAGAAAATACTGTTATTACCACCCCGGTCAGGGTATGGGGAGTTTTCTTCGCCAAGATTTATATAGGCCAGCATATTCGCATAAACCCCGTTTAAGTTTTCCCGGGATACCGCCCCGGACGGATTACCCACATCTCCAAATTCCAGGTAACTGGAACCCTCCGCCGCAATGCCGTTGCCGGTGTTGTCTTCAAAACGATTATAAATACCAAAGGTAATATCCGAGAAATCGCTGAACAATCCGTCTCCGGTGTTTTGGCCAAAGGTAGAGCGCTCAATGTAGGTACCGGTGGCTCCCGACACATATAACCCGGTATTTTGATGGTACTCGATCAGGCTTCGAACGATTTGGACACTGTCGGCCCCGATCACCTGCACGCCATTGGCCGAGCCGTGGATCGTTGCATTATTCAGGCTCGAACCGGTGGCTCCGGAGCCTGAAAGGGTTAGCCCGGCCCAGGGGGAACCGCCGGAGGGCCCAAGAAAAACATTACCCGTTCCGGGAGTGCTGCCCATAGTTACTTTACCGTACGAAGTTATGCCCTGCCCACTGCCAAAAAGTAATTCCGCTCCTTTATGGAGTATAAGTTCTCCACCGGAGGATACGTCAATAGTGATGTCGTTTAGCTCGGAGGGTTCTTCGATGATAAGACGACCATTAACGGCTATAGTACTGCCCGAACCGTTCAGATTTCCTTCAATAATGGTTAGGTCTCCGGAAGAAATAGTTAACGTTACTCCTGATGACACACTGGTTGAACCCTCTATTCTGCTTAAATCGGGCAGGGTTGTGGACGAGGTGAAACTCTGCCCGGCATACTGATAGGGCATAACATCTTTTAGGGCTTTATACGTATTTAGTCGACCGTGGCCTAATTCACGGGATACACTTCCAGGATAAGTATAGCTATACCCTCCAACTTTCTCGGCATTACCATAAAGCAAATCTTTTACTTCCTGATGTGTTAGTTGGTTATCCATTGAAAGTAACAAAGCTGCTGCTCCTGCAACAATAGGAGTGGCTCCACTGGTTCCGCCAAAGTATGTAGTCCAGTCTCCAGTTGTTTCTCCGTCACTATCTTCAATATCAGTAGTATAGTTACTTACTCCATCACTTTCTGCCCACCCCGTGGGTGCGGCTATATCTACAATGGTACCAGTAGTGGAGTATGAACTACCTGGCCAACGTTGATCTAAAGGATTGGTTCCTCCTACCGTTATTACCTCATCCCGATAGGAAACAACGTCATTACTGTTCCAATTTGAGCCATTGTTCCCGGATGAAAACACAATTATTATGCCTTTTCCGTTCCTTCCATCATCGATGGCGTCCTCAAATGCTTGATCTAATAGTGAAATGTTACCATACCACCACGACAAACCCCAACTGGCAGATAGTACATCAATATCGTTATCTATAGAATAATACATTGCATCTAAAAAGCCTTCTTCATCAACTATCCAATTTCTTGCAGTATTTCTTTGCCCGGTAGCAATTTTAAGTGGTACCAAACTTACTCCTGGCGCTGCTCCTACTACGCCTTCATCATTGATAGGTGCAGCGGCCAGTCCCGCACAATGGGTGCCGTGGGATTCATCGCCATAAGGACGTCCCGTAGAATACCCGTCACTGGTAAAATCCCCGCCCATCACATTCTCCTGTCCATCTCGCCAAATGTTGTCTGTTAAATCATCATGGTCGTGGTCTATACCATTATCCAAGATGCCGATTCGGATGTTGGAATTTCACATGGTAATAGCCCAGGCTAGTTCGGATTCTATTTTCCCGTGCTCCCACTGGCTGCTGTAATAAGTATCCGTAATTCCGTGTATAGAAGAAGAAGGAGTGATTTCATGAATCAGGTTCGGAAAGGCCATTTTTACTCCGGGTAACTTATTTACCTTATTGGTTAGTTTTACAATTGACACATCCGTGAACGGAGCGGGAATAGCAAGAGTATGATAGGTTACCTGCCGGCCCTCTCTCCAAAATTTTTCCTGTACGTTTAGGTTTATTTTGTTGTCATCCAACAGGTTTTGTAATGCTGTTGCGGTGGTTTCCTCGTACATGTAAAGGTTTATTTTGTTGTCCACATGGGCAACATTGCCATGCCCATCTTCAAATACGGGATTTATCAATACCTTCGGATTATTGCTGGTTAACTGTTCTTTCTCATAACCGGAAAGCCTCAGAGATGCCACATGAGCAGTAATAAAAGCGGTATCACTTACAAGGGAGGCCAATGATTGCTTTTCTTGTGTGTACACCGAATAGACCCCCTGTTTTATCTCGAGGGTTACCGACTCCCCACTGCTATAAGTAATTACAGCGTCCTGTGATAAAGCCGGAAGGCTTGACACACTTAGTATAATAGTTAATGGTATTACTAATAGCTGCTTAAATCGTTCCATGTGGTCTCCTCGTATTGGTTAAGGGTTGGATTAGGAATTGTAAAGCTAAAAAGTGGGTCTGTAATTTTAACCTCATCATAACCAAGCAATATCTCTGCCATACCAATTGCATTACAACAAGCTTTTTTGGGTACGATTAATAAGTACAAGTTTTTGTAAGCTCCATAATCATATTCCCGAAATTGAAGGTTTAGTGAATTCACAATTTCTGCTATTCTTTCGAACTCCAAAGATTCATCAAACTGAACACCAACAATTTCTTTAAGCATATAGTCAGCATCTGCTTCTCTGAAGTAGAACACCGGGTTCACATATTCCACATATGACGAATCCCCCAAAGAAATTTGTTCTTCGGTTCCATAGTTCGTGTAAAAATGTTCAGCCGGCTGCCCGCAACCCGATTCTACCACAAAAGCCGATGAGCCAATGTATTCGAAAGGGTATCCCAGTTTCTCCAGGTAGGTTTTCGCCTGCTCATAATCTACACTATCCACAAACTCAATGGTAAATTTGGTATTGTAGCGCTCCAAGTCCATGCCTCGTATTTCTTCAGGTGGTTCAAGCTCTTTGCAGGAGTCATCACCAAAAAAACCACAACCGCTCAAAAAAAAAGCAGTGAGTAAAAAAATAATCCCTTGTTGTACATTCAATTTCATTATAAACCCCTCTTAATATTAGCAGGCTTGTACGTACAAGAGTAGCCAACCCTGCATTTTTTACAAAAATAATTTTAGGAAGTATAAGTATTTATTGGCATTGGTGTTTTGGGGTGGGGGCGGAGTATGGTTTTCACTGAAACCGGGAGGTTCCCAAAGGCATTAAGAACCACTCAGCCTGTGTGAAAAGTAGTAGTTTATTTTTGTGTACCTATTGCTATATATCCTATTGTTTATTATTGTTATAAAACGTCATCAATCTTTGTTTTATGGATTATATTCAAGGGGCTGATCGCCATCAAACCCTACTGTTTCCGGCCAGCCTGGAGGAGTATGTAAGCCCCGATAACCCCGTCCGCTTTGTGGATGCTTATGTGGAATCGTTAGATGTGCTCAAGTTAGGATTTACCCATGCCCGCCTGGCTTCGACTGGACGTCCGCCCTACCGCCCACAAGATCTTCTTAAATTATATGTCTATGGGTATTTGCACCGAATCCGCAGTAGCCGGGCTCTGGAGCAGGAAACGCATCGAAACATCGAACTGCTTTGGCTGTTGGGTAAACTACAACCGGATTTTAAGACGATTGCCGATTTCCGCACCAACAACACCGAAGCCCTCAAAGGCGTCTGCACGGAGTTTATCCTATTATGTAACCGCATGGACCTGTTTGGCGGGGAGCTGGTAGCCATCGACGGAAGTAAGTTTGAAGCCGTCAATCATTCCGGGCGCAGTTACACCCGAAAGGGCCTAAAGCAAGCACTTGCCGCCACGGAGCAGCAACTCCAAGAGTGGTTGGAGCGACTCGATCAGGCCGACCATGAGGATCCGAGCGGGTCATCCCGGCAGGACCTTAGCGAAAAAATAGCCCAACTGGACACCTATCGGGGCAAACTGGAAGAGCTCGGCCAGCGGATGGAGGACTCGGAATCTCCAGGAGGCTCGCTGACCGATCCGGACAGCCGGAAAATGCGCACCGGCCATGGCGGACGAGACGTGTGTTATAACGTGCAAATAGCGGTCGAAAGCACCCATAAATTGATTGTAGCTCACGGGGTAAGTAGCGAGGCTACGGATCTGCACCAACTGTTACCGATGGCTCGACAGGCTAAAACCGTTTTAGAGGCCGATACCTTGGAGGTGCTGGCCGATAAAGGCTATTACAATACCCAACAAATCGTCGATTGCGAGGCGGAGCAAATTACATGCTATGTTCCTGCCCCGCAGGGTAATGGAGGACAAAGCAAAGACCTGTTTCGCAAAAAGGACTTTACCTATCTGCCAACCCTTGATAGCTACCAGTGCCCGGCAGGACACCTCTTGCCTTACAAGTCCACCGTCAACAAGAGCGGTAAGCGCACCAGAATCTACGAAACCTCAGCTTGCCGGGGGTGCCCGTTGCGTAGCCGATGTACCACGGCCAAAAAAGGGAATCGCAGGATGTACCGGTGGCTCCATGAAGGGGGTATAGAGTCCGTTAACGAACGGGTAAGGCAGAACCTGGAGAAGATAAAACTGCGCGGGCAACTGGCCGGGCATCCGTTTGGCACCCTAAAACGAGCGATGGGGCACGGGTACTTTTTAACCAGAGGACTACCGAAGGGGTCGGCAGAAATAAGCCTGAGCGTATTAGCATACAATATGAAGCGAGTATTGAATATTATGGGGGGCAAGAAGCTGATGGAAGCGGTAATGGCCATGGAAAAACCAGTGCGATCTTTTTTGAACTCATTTTATCGAACATACAGACAAAATTATCTGTTTCTTCACTTTAATACCCTATTTAGTATAAAATCTCTTTAATGAGGTTTTTACACAGGCTGAGTGGTTCGTAACGAGTATAAACTTTAAGAAACACTTGAACCTGACTTCTTGCCCCTTGAACCTATTCTTAAATAACTGTGGAATTTGGGCAGGGTAATGCGGAATTTATGCGTCATGAAAGCACAGGTCATATCAATCGGTAACGAACTTCTTATTGGCGACACCGTTAATACCAATGCTACCTGGCTGGGTGAATTTTTAACCGGAGTAGGGTTTTCAGTGACAGCAGTTTATACCATTACGGATGAACTTGAGCAGATCAAGCGTACTTTACGTCAGGCTATGGATGAATCGGATTTAGTAATTTGTACGGGCGGATTAGGCCCCACACACGATGATATTACAAAAAAAGCCGTAGCAGAGTTGTTTGGAGTTGGTTACAAACTGGATGAACGAACACTGGAATATATTAAAGCCATGTTCAAAGACCTGAATATCCCATTTTCGAATTCTAATTATGGCCAGGCTGAGGTGTTGGAAAATGCAGAGGTTTTGTTTAACAAGGCCGGCACAGCACCGGGTATGTGGTTCAAGGAAAAATGTTATTTAGCTGTGTTACCGGGCGTACCATATGAGATGAAGTACTTGATGAAAGAGAAGGTATCCGAAAAACTTAGGGATGCTTTCGGAGAAACCGGATATGTGTATTCCCATTATATAAAAACGGCAGGTATAGGTGAGAGCACTCTAAGTGATGAGATTCTCGGTGATCTTTCGGAATATTTCCAAAATGGAGTGAGATTGGCTTATTTACCTTCCCCCGGTGGTGTTACCTTACGCCTCAATGCCAGCGGGAAAACAGAAGAGGAAGCAAAGCAGTACTTAACTCATTTGGCGGAGATCATTTACGAAAAGGCCGGGAAATTTATTTACGGTGAAGGGAAAGAATTTTCAATTAGTGAGGCAGTTGGTGAGTTACTAAAAGTGCAGGAACTCACAATTTCTGTAGCAGAAAGTTGCACCGGCGGACATATTGCGAATTCTTTTACGGATGTTGCAGGAAGCAGCGATTACTTTGAAGGAGGAATTATCTCCTATGCCAATCAGGTGAAGGTAAATCAACTGGGAGTGTCTCAGGAGGATCTTGATTCGGTTGGAGCAGTAAGCAAGGAAGTAGCACTACAAATGGCAAAAGGCGTGGCTGAGCGATTGAATACAGATATTGGAATCTCAACAACAGGAATTGCTGGTCCGGGTGGCGGAACTAAAGAAAAACCGGTGGGTACTGTATGGATGGGATATTATCAAAAAGACAAAACACATTTTGCGATCAAAGCTATGTTTACGAAAGATCGGTTGATCAATAAAGAACGTACTAAAATGGTGATACTTGAAATCACCAGAAGAGTACTGAAAGGAATTCAACAAATGCCCTATGATCTAAATAAAGAGCAGGCTTGAAGAAGGTTATTCTCCTCCATATCGTATTTTTATTTGTTGGAATTCCGGTGATCGCTCAGGTTATTGACAGGACAGATGATGGGCAGGTTGGAAGACCCGGAAATATAGGAGCGGCACAGGATACTTCAGCTCAGAATGAGGACCTTCCTGAACCGGGGCAAGTTACCCCATGGCAGGAAGAGTGGAGAGCAGCTTCAAACATTATTGTGAACGACAGCTTACTTCGCTGGCAGCTATGGCCTAACTGGGGAGATTTTCAAGCATACCGTCGTGATGTGATCTCATTCCGGCAGGGAACAATTGGCAGGGTTGATGCCTTTCATATCAACGGGTATGAACCGCATGAGCAAATACTCTCGATGGAAGGACTTTCACTGAATAATCCTATTACAGGCTTAGCAAACTACAATTTAGTGGCCCATCGTAAAATTGGTCAGGCTGCTGAAAGCTATGGAGGGAGTTATTATTCCAATATTCGAATTCGGGATTTCTATATAGTAAAGCCGATCAGTTATTTAAACTATGATGAAGACGGGGAGGATTTCAGGAATCTGGAGTTTATGGTGGCTCAAAATTTCACTGAAAAAACCAATCTTGAAGTATCATATTGGGATCGCAGGGGAGGTGGGTATTATCCAAACAGTGAGGTTAATGGAAATCAGATCATGGGCCGGGTGTATCATCATCTGTCAAACCGATATTTGATAAGGGCAATGTATCTCAGAAATCAGCTAAAAAATGATGAAACTTTCGGGTACAATGTTGGAAATCCGGCGGCTTTCCCGTTCAATGAATTCACCTCAACTCCACGGGCAGCAAATGCTAATTCTGAATTTAATCGTTGGGACCTTATTGCCGGTGTCTATAAGCGGAAGGATACTGCCTCGACTGAAAATGGTGGATTTGAACTATCTATAACCAAAAATAAGAATGATCTGTTTTTCAGTGCAGATACCCTTTCCCGTGAGATTCGAACTTTAGGCACCCGTATCTTCAAATCTTTAAACTGGAAGAGTTTTGATCTAAGGGGTGAAGTTAAATTTGAAAATCACAAAGCGGAAGAATTTACACCGGTTACGTTGAGTGGTTGGTCTGATGTGAATTCTGAAGTTTCAGTTGAGTATGGTCTATTAAAAGATTTAACAATATATGGAAACGGGGTGTATTTCTATCGCAGTGATGCTAAAAGTGGTTTTGATTTAACCGGGGGGATAAAAGCCGGGTTATTTAATAAGCTCAACTTGTCCTCGAGTATTTCAACATTCAGCAAAATACCTACTATTCAGGCATTGTATTGGGAGTCAGAGAATTATACGGGGAATGATAATTTAGCAAATGAAGTAGGATTATCTGCAACCGGAATGTTGGATGTTGAACTTACTTCATCCATAACACTCGGAGTCAAAGGACGTTTTAAGCTTTCTGAAAACTCAGTTTTTTTAAGTCCTGACAGCTCATTCACCAATAGCCAAACTGTAAAGCATATATCGGGTTCTGCATATGCTCGATTTGAGAGTAATCTTTTTGAGATCGAAAGTTCAGGTGTGGCGCAACAATTTTTATATAATGACACTTCCCCATCCTTAGCCATACTTAATAATCATGATTTCATCGTATGGCTGAGAAATTCGGCATTTGTAAAAGGCTATGTTTTTGATCGTGCTGCCTATCTGAAATTGGGAGTAAAAACCTTATTATCACCATTCTATTATGGAGCCCGCTCGTTTAATACAGAGTTAGGTTACTGGCAGGGTAATAGCAGCTATCAGGAACTCCCGCCATTTTTTAGAATGGATGCGGAACTTTCAGCCCGTGTTCGGGGAATAATGGTAGTACTTAGATGGGAAAATGCACTTGACGGGTATGGGCAGGCAGGCTACTTTGAAGCCGCTGGTTTCCCAATGCCGCCACGTCGATTATTAGTAGGAATAAGAGCACAATTTAGAAATTAATATGAGTATAAAATACATTGTTAGGGAAGGAATTACAGGAATTCAGCGAACCAAACTTGCTGCCACTACTTCTATCTTTTCTTTATTTGTTGCAGTTCTTTTATTGGGATTACTTACCAGAATAGGCTTCAATGTGTATAGTCAGGCGATGTCCATAAAAGACCTGATCGAAGTTGAAGTATTCCTGTTAGACGTTGACGATCGCACAACAAACCAGATCCGCATGCAACTGGAAGATGAAGAATTGGTACAAGAGGTCACTTATATTTCTAAGGATAGTGCTTCAGCAGTAATGCGGCAGGAGTTTGGTTCCGGTGTTGAAGAACTCGCTGAACTTAACTTTCTGCCGGCTTCCTTTCGCTTGAGTGTAGATACGGATGCAGGGGCAGACCAGATAGAGAATTTGGTCTCCAAGTTACAAAATGTGCGTGGAGTGGATGAAGTTGAATATAATGAGGCGCTGCTTAGAGTGATGGAGTCAAACCTCAATACCTTTAGTTTGATCGGCGGTGGCATCGGTATACTGATCCTCTTAGCTGCGCTGATCTTAGTTTATAATACCATCCGTTTAACGATCTATGCCAAAAGAGATCTGATCAGGGCCATGAAGTTAGTAGGAGCGACCAATAAATTTATTAGAAGTCCTTTTATTATAGAAGGAGTTTTACAGGGAGTCATAGCCGGTTCACTCGCAGTTTTGAGTATTTTTGTGATCTTTGAATTCGCTATTCCCTTTTATCTATCCGACCTGGGAACCTTGGGCTGGCCTTTGGGCCGCTGGTACTTTCTGGTAGGCGGAATGATGGTACTCTCAATATTAATGGGTTGGTGGGGAAGTCGTTTGGCCGCTAGTCGGTTTATTAAAGAATCGTACATATCCAGTTAAGAAATATCAGGCAATTTTTGTATTTATAATCTTAAAGATCAGAAGCCGGTGATATTCACCTAATAAAACACGTTGTATAATGGCTGAAAAACAGGTCAAGGAAGAGACCCTGCAGGAACAGGTTGAAGAAAGAGCTTCCAGTGCTAAGCAGAAATACGGGACATTTGGCGGGGTTTTTGTTCCCACCCTCTTAACTATTTTAGGCGTAATTCTATTTCTGCGTCAGGGATGGGTGATTGGAAATGCGGGACTTTTAGGTGGTTGGTTAATAATAACGCTGGCTTTTTTGATTGTAACGTTTACGGCGTTATCCATGTCTTGTATCACCACCAATATTCGTATAAAGGCCGGGGGTGCTTATTCTATTATATCTCAATCTCTGGGCCTTGAAGTGGGGGGAAGTGTAGGGATCCCTCTGTACCTGTCTCAGTCTTTTGCTATCACAATGTATATTTTTGGTTTCCGTGAAGGGTGGCTTTATATCTTTCCTGATCATTCTGCCTTAATCGTAGATATTGTAGTTTTTGCACTTCTTTTTGGCATTGCATTTGTAAGTGCTAAACTGGCTTTTCGAATTCAGTATATTATATTAGCCGTGATAATTGCGGCAGTAGCTTCAGTTGGAATGAGTGTTTTTGAAGGGGCACTCGTACAGGATATTCAGTGGTGGGGGGAGTTCCCGGGGTCTACCGAAAATGAGTTTGAAGGCGTAAGCTTTTGGGTCGTTTTTGCGGTTTTATTCCCTGCAGCTACCGGTATTATGGCTGGGGCAAATATGTCGGGCGAACTCAAAGACCCTAAGAAAAGTATACCGCTTGGTACTATATCCGCTATCGTAATAAGCTATGTTATTTATATGGCATCAGGATATTGGTTTGCGAAGGTAGCACCCGTTGATGAGCTTGTGAGTAATTACAATGTTATGATCGATTATGCGTTTTGGCCGCCGGCAGTCTTAGGAGGCTTATTGGGAGCTACCTTCTCCTCCGCATTGGCTTCTATTGTAGGAGCGCCCCGAATCCTGCAGGCACTGGGAGATCATAGAATTTTTCCCGGCGGAGAGAAATTTTCTGAACTATCCAAAAATGGAGAACCTCGTAATGCAATTCTCCTTACCGGCGGTATTGTCCTGGCCACCCTCATGCTCAGAGATTTGAATACGATTGCACCACTAATCACTATGTTTTTTCTGATTACATATATGATGATCAATCTCGTGGTGTTTATTGAACAACGAATGGATATGATCAGCTTCCGGCCTACCTTTGCCATTCCGAGATTTGTACCAGCGATAGGTACGATAGGCTGTCTGTTTACCATGTTTATTATCAACTCAACATTTGGGTTAATTTCATTGGGATTAGTGATGGCCACCTATTTATATCTAACCAATAGGAAACTTAAAGTACCCTATGGGGATATGAGAAGTGGGCTTTTTGTATCGCTGGCAGAGTGGGCAGCAAAACGGGTTTCCATGCTTCCGGAAAATAACGAGCGTGCATGGAAAGCAAATATGCTGGTTCCTGTAAGAAGCTCCAGGGCATTAAGGGGCAGTTTTAGCCTGATTCGAAATCTTGTGTATCCCAAAGGTTCTATTAAGTTGATAGGTATTCCCGGAAATAGGGATCTAAATGAGTTTTGGGATTCATTGATGGACCTTGCTATGGCTTTTAGTCAGGAGAATGTATACACGCGGTGGACTGTGCTTGAGTCTGATAATTTTAAAGAAGCGATTTTAAATTCCATGCAGACGCTTCAGGGCACATTTTTTAAACCAAATATCTTGTTTTTGAGATTGCCATACGAGGCCGAAAATGATGAGGAGCTTAATTCCATCATAAGTGAAGCAAGAATGCACGATATGGGCATTCAGTTATATGCGGAAGATAATGTTGCACAGTTGGGAAGGAGTGCGACCATAAATGTTTGGATCAAGGATAAAGGACCTGACTGGGACTTATCAATGGATCTCGGGAATATGGACCTTGCCTTGCTTACTGCCTACAAGTTAAAAATGAATTGGGGCGCGCAAATGAGAGTCATCACGGTGGTTGAAGAAGGAGAGATAGATAAGGCGTACAGTTATCTTGAAAATCTACTTAGTTTAGCAAGGCTTAAAGGTGTGATACCCCATGTTGAAATTGGAAGCTTTAAAGAAGCCTTGGGAACAGCTCCTCAGGCAGATCTTGACCTATTTGGGCTTTCAGATGAAATAGATATGCAAGAGCTCAGAAGCTACGTTGATCTGACCCGTTCTGCGTGTCTTTTCATAGCCGATTCCGGGAAAGAAAATATTCTTGCCTGATCTTATTTTGATAGATCTGTGGAAAAGTAGATATGTTTCCCAATTTATAATAGAGCAATAATTTCAGGATAATATCGATCTCGATTTGATCAGGATTCCTTGAGTTCGGCGATCTTATTATCGGCTTCTTTTCTGCGCTCACAAGCTTCTTTGTCTGTGCAGGTTCCGAAAAAGTGGAGTGAATGGCCGTCAATATCCATGTCGTGAATTTCAGAAAGCATGCGCTGGATCTCACCAACCCGCGGATCACAAAACTCAAGAACGTGACCGCATTCCCGGCATATGATATGATCATGCTGCTGATAAGCATAAGCCCGCTCATAATAATACTGACTCTTGCCAAATTGTTGGCGTTGAACTAATCCACATTCAACCAACAGGTCTAACGTGTTATAAACGGTAGCCCTTGAAACCCTGGTGCCGGCTTCCTTCATCCTGAAGAAAATATCGTCAGCATCAAAGTGACCGTCGGCGGTGTAGATCTCTTCCAACACCATAAATCGCTCCGGTGTTTGCCTTTGATTACGTTCCTTGAGATAGGAACGAAATATCTCTTTTACTAAATTTACTGTATCTTCATGCGCTGGGTGTGCCATAATACTCTATTTATTTTCTCAAATATACGATTTGTAAAGTTGCTTATGAAACTCGTGCTTTTGATTTCAAGAGTATTATATTTCCCACGGAGTTATACCTGGAATAAATCAGCTTATTATGCCTGCTATCGTACCATTTGAAACCCTTACCGAACTTTTTATTAATCTCTCAAAAAAATATAAGGGAGCCGGTAAAAAACCGTTTTACTTTAAACCTACTCCAGATTCAGAGTACCAGCCCATCGATTGGGATCAGGTTACTGATGATGTGTATTCACTCGCAGCCTATCTGATCGAAAAAGAAATTGAGAAAGGTGATCGTGTAGGAATTTTGAGTGAGAATAGGTACGAATGGGCTGTTGTTGATCTTGCGATCCAAATGGTTGGGGCCATTAACGTATCTCTGTATACTACGCTTCCGGCACATCAATGTGAGTATATTTTGGAGGATTCAGGCGCTAAAATATTTTTCGTTTCAACAGGACTTCAACTTAAAAAAGCGGTAGAAGTTTTTGATAACTGTAAAGACCTGAAGGAAGTAGTCGCCTTTGATGTTGCTAAACTCGAACATCTGATGGAAGAAGAATATGTGAACATGTTCGACGATGTGCTGATAGAAGGAGGGAAGCATCTTGAAACACATGATAAAGCCATCAAAGAAAGAATTAAGATGGTTGAACCCGAAGATGTAGCTACTCTTATATATACTTCAGGCACTACCGGCAAGCCTAAAGGTGCCATGCTTACCCACAATAATATTGTGAGTAATATTAAAGCTGTTACTCATCACGTTTACTGGGATGATACCGACAGGTTACTTTCTTTCCTACCCTTGTGCCATTCATTTGAACGTACGGCCGGTTATTATGCTATGATATCTGCCGGTGTTGAGATCTACTATGCAGAAAGTGTAGATACGGTTTCTAAAAATATGCCGGAGGCGAAACCGACCATTATGATAAGTGTTCCAAGGCTTTTTGAGAAAATGTATAATCTCATTGTCAAAAGTGTTGAAGAGGGAAGCGATGTTAAGAAGAAGATCTTCAGTTGGGCTGTTGAGACCGGTGAGAAATATGCACAGGGCAAAAGAGGTTTAGTATCACTGCAAAAGAAAGTAGCAGACAAGCTGGTATTTGATAAGCTGAAGGAACGTACCGGTGGCCATGTCCGCTTATTTGTATCAGGAGGTGCAGCACTTCCCCCGGAAATAGATACTTTTTTCCAGTGTGCAGGAATGAATATTCTGCAAGGGTATGGCTTAACGGAAACATCTCCTGTTATGGCAGCGAACAAACCGGGACAGGAAAAAGTAGGAGCGGTTGGAACCATCATTCAGGGTGTTACAGTTGCTATACAGAGGCTTGAAGATGGCAAGATCATAGCAGAGGTAAGTGGAGAGGACTATCCTACGAATATGAGCTCTGAAGCCGGAGAGATCCTATGTAAAGGTCCTAATGTGATGAAAGGGTATTGGAATAATGAAGAGGCTACCAAAGAAATGATCGACGACGATAACTGGCTGCATACCGGCGATGTAGGTAAGTTCGATGATGGGTTCTTAAAGATCACTGATCGTATAAAACACATGATCGTTAACGCCGGAGGTAAAAATATTTATCCGGGGCCGATCGAAGATCTGTTTAAAACCAGTAAGTGGATCGATCAGATCGTTGTTGTAGGTGAGGGGCAAAATTACATGGCCGCGATCATTGTTCCGGACTTTGAAGCTGTAGCAAAATTTGCAAAAGATCAGGAGCTTACTTTTAAGGGAAATGAAGAACTGATCGAACTGGAAGAAGTGAAAGATCTCTACAAGAAAGAACTCAGAGGCTTTTCCAAAGAACTGGCCTCACATGAAAAGATCAGAGATTTTCGATTGGTGGCAAACGAATTTACCGTTGAAACCGGAGAGATAACACCTACCTTAAAAGTAAAACGTCGTGTGATCGAGGATAAATACGGTCACTTGATAGATGATATCTTTAAAGACGACAAAGATTAAGAGTATTGACGTTCATATCTGTCTCGTCCTAAAATATGTTGACAGATTTTAGGTGATTTTAATTAAGCCGGAGGAGTGGTACTTCTTCGGCTTTTTTATGGACCTGATTTGGCGTTTGCATCTGCAGGCTCAAATGAGGTCG
>Ga0136596_1000120_pt1 | contig 42502 bp, 39 predicted proteins | sample AntRauTorcE11897_FD_101387 | JGI IMG/M metagenome (GOLD analysis project Ga0136596, IMG submission 101387) | Saline lake microbial communities from Rauer Islands, Antarctica - Metagenome Torckler E11 #897 | ecosystem: Environmental > Aquatic > Non-marine Saline and Alkaline > Saline | place... | reverse complement strand
GCGCGTAACGTCCGATTGACCGTTGTATGTAACAAGGTCCATGAAGCCAGAACCAAGGTTAGGCGCATTTAGCGTTATGCTCATTATCGTATTGGTAACTGTGTTCCACAAAACACCAGTGATGGTATAGCCCCTGAAGCTTGTATTGCTCAGTGAACCAATAAATTCACCATAGCCATACGTGGTACTCGTCTTGGATGAATCCACACCCACACCCAATGTTCCCGTTGTCACAGCAAATGGCGATGCAGACGGGGTAGGCGTTGGAGGTGGCGTAACAGGCGGCGTATTCGAAGGCGTAACCGTCGGTGTGATCGTTGGTGCAGGCGTAGCCGAAACAGCTACAGTCTGCGTTACCGATGGTGTAGGCGTTGGTGTCACAGTAGGTGTCACAGTAGGTGTAATTGTCGTCGTTGGGGTTAGCTGCGGCGTCGCAGTAGCAGTAACCGTTGGTGTCACAGTAGGTGTCACAGTAGGTGTAATTGTCGTCGTTGGGGTTAGCTGCGGCGTCGAAGTAGGGTCCTGTGTACTCGTTGGTGTCAACGTTGGTGTCACTGTTGGTGTCAACGAAATAGTAGCCGTCACAGTTGGTGTAACCGTTGCTGTTTGCGTTACGGTCGGGGTCACAGTTGGTGTCAACGAAATAGTAGCCGTCACAGTTGGTGTAACCGTTGCTGTTTGCGTTACGGTTGGTGTAACCGTTGCAGTGTTAGTTGGTGTCAACGTTGGTGTAACCGTGTTCGTTGGCGTCAACGCTGGTGTGGCCGTGTTCGTTGGCGTCACAGTCGCTGTACGCGTCACCGTTGGTGTTGGTGTTGGCGTAACCGCAGACGATGATGGTGTAACACTTGGTGTAAGTGAAGAAGTCGGAGATGGTGTGACTTGTGGTGATTCCACAAAGCAAGTCCCACCCTCTTGAAGATTAGAATCGACTTGCGGCGCAATCCGTGGTGCCGTTACATTATTTTTAACCTGTAATGCAACCCAAGAAGTTTTGAATATCTCTTTAAACTTCATTTTGTTTACAAATGCATCTTGTAATACCTGAAAGAAAATATAGTTTACATCTTCGACCTGAAAGTTATCATAAATTGCACCCATTGTTGCAATTATATCTTCGGGAGTATCAAAGTTAACCTGAGTATTAACGAACGTATCGATATCAATACCGACAAAATTACGATTTGTGTTCGTGAGTATAGCTACGATAGTAGACTTAGCCAAATCCGGGTCAACAAAAATCTGTTCAGGTCCCAGACCAAAGCGAGTGTCTGTCCCAAACATTTCATCATAGAGTACTCGCTCTAGAGTTGGTAGAATTTTTGTCTGATCAGTCATTATTGAATCCGTTTAATCGACCTGCCGCGAACTTTGCCACCACCACTAGCACCAGAGACATTTGCACTAAACGAGAAATCCCTACTTAGGACTATAGCCCCACCAGATTTTTCTCTTATCTGCACCGTACCACTTACCGCACGAGCACCAATACCAATACCATTTTGTGTTATCGACCATGCAGGGCTGAATGTTCCGAGGTCTATCCAAGTATTTATTGCACTTCCACTGGTAAATGCCCCGCTACTAACCGAAACCCTGATTTCATATGGGCTACTCGGGAAACCAATTGGCTTCATCCATTTATAACGTTCAACACCTCTAACAATTACAGAATTTTCCGGGTTAATCCCAGTACGTGTAAATTGCATGCCTGTGCTGGCCGTTTGCGGATCGAACACATTGTGTTGGTCAATAATATCTCCCGAATATACTGTACCTGTTGACGGGAAGAACAAACCAAGAACCTCTGCAGGTGACGGTGTTGGTGAAACAACCGGTGTTCTCGATGGTGTAACCGGTGGTGTAGGAGCAGGCGTCGAAGTTGGCCCCGGTGTGTTGGGTGGCGTAACCGGTGGTGTTGTCGTAGGGTTCGGAGTTACGGTTGGCGTTGCCTGCTGTGTCGGCGTAGGGAACGGCGTACCCGTATTTGATGGGGTAGGCGTAGGTGTCTGCGTCCCAACAACTCCAGATGGTGATGGTGATACGGTTGGTGTAATACTCGGTGTTGGAGTAGGCGTAATATCCAACAATGGTGAGCCATCGTATTGGAATCCGAGAATAGACTCAGTGATAGCATTCCATAGAATGCGGTCAATCTTGGTAAACTGCTTCTCTCGGAATAGTTTCCACTGCCAATGAAGGTTCTTTAATTGAAGCTCACTTACACTGGGATCATTATTAGCCAAGTTATCACGTAACGTGAAGTCTCGTGTAAATCGCAACGTATATGCATCATCCGCTCGTACACGCTCTGCCAGCCCTTTAATAATTAGCTGGTTGTAGACAAACGGGAACTCATAAGACACGGCGTCTTCGCGCTTTGGACTGTTTGTGTCAAACAAATCAGCATAAGAAGTAGCTGTTAGGTCCACAACGTTGTTCGGAATCATATACGGGGTTGGTATATTCTCGAACTGCTCACGCATCGTCTTAAGCGTGGTGCTTCCTAGTGGTCCACCCTTTACTTGAATATCAGACAAACGGTTCTCTACCCAGAAATAATAAGTGAATTTCTCGTTTCCGGTCACAGGATCGATACGGTTAATCGTTGAGTATGGTGTGTCAAGTTTATATGATACATTGTCTAGTTGTAACTGCGTTGGAACCGTAGCAGGTAGAACAATATGAATTAGTTTACCCTGTGGCAATCCAGTTCCAGTTACCACATTCCCTGCGTATGTGTCGAAATCGGCATTAGTAGAGAACTGCGTTGACTCTACATATTTACCGTCTACATACACGTCCACATCCACGTCAAACGAAAGGCCCGATGCGCTATATGACGTAGATATCACCAAGTTGGTCGGTACCGTAGAATCGATCATTTCCGCAACAAAATCAAAATGTTGGTTGCGTTCTTCGACCCAGACAGGTGCAAGTGTAGTTCCGTCATTACGATAAACAACCTTACGTGCTTGCCCCGTTTTTCTATCATTGATCGGCAATAGGCCAGCGCTGTTTTGCTCGGATGAGAGTTGATCGTACTCCACTGGGAGAACATCGGATTCCGTCCATTGGTATAGTTTAATTGTGGCCCAATCGGCTAGCTTGCCCCAATTTCGCAGTCTAATATTCAAATCACTTTGGACATTTGGATCATCAAATGGTAGATGCCCCTCGGAGTTGATATCGAACCACACATTGTTATTGAAACGTGAATCCCAAACATTGTTAGCAGCAGAGACTGCATTTGCAATCGGGTTGCTGTATCCAGCCGGGTCTTCATCCACCCTGAAGTTGACGGGATAGATTGCACGTGAGTAGTACTGTTGGCGACGAGGATTCCAGAAAGGAACTTCAGTTTCTACTTCGCCCGCTCGCGTGTTTATTATCTTAGCTGGGTTTTGGGCATCATAGTTATATGCCAGTGTACTCACATTGGTTGGAGTATCACCAGAATTCACCGGAAGGTTGATAAATCTAATTAGAGTGTTTGTAACAAACTCGTAATCAACGCCTTCTACTAGCTGTTGGTATACAACGGGTGGCCCAATAGATGATACAAAATTGATAAATGCCGCGTCGGCTGCTGCTTCAAGCAACAAATAATCATCCCCATTGAAATCAAAATAATTATCGTTTGCTCGTACATCTTCAATTCTTTCAATAATGCGCGGATTAACATAGAATCTGTCACGCGGCGATATTTTTTCCACCTGATCTGGCTGCTCGAACCATCTTGATTCGTTGTCAATTTCAACTGCTTCAAATGATGTGTCAGAAGCTGTACCAAATGGTTCAACGAATTCAAGGCGTAGTTCTTTGCGTATAACGTCTCGGCCAGATAGTTTTAGTTCTGGATATATTTTCTGCTTAGAATCTCCAAAGCAATCAATTCGGTATGTCCAGAATTCATCTACTTCAATGTTGTCGTATGATATCTGATTTGTAAAGGCATTAGCTGCAAAGTTGGTTCCTTTCTTCTGAATCAAGCCACGGTAAAACAGGAATTGTGATTTATCGGTGATGCCAAGATCATCCGCATAATCGTAAGGTCCGTCGTATCCTAGAGATTTACGGACGTTTTCTACAATAACTTCACCTTCTTTGCTCTGCGTGGTACTGTATGCAAAGCGCAAAGACTCAATTGCTGATTCAATATTCTGCACCTGACCACGATCAAGGATAACGTTTCCGCCAACATTTGGGCGTAGTGTGAATTTATCTTGCTTATCGAACTCAACATCAAATCTAGGAGTGTTGATACCCAAAAATGGATCGTAAATCAATATACCATTGACGCTATAATTCTGGAATTGCAAAATATGCTCATATCCGTCAAAGAACAAATGCATACCGCTCATGTATCTGGCAGTAGTTGTGTTGGTATCGTTTGACGCCACGCGTTGACCGGTTAGCTCAATTTGCGATCTTTCATCTTTACGATATACTGCAACATCTGTAATTCCAAGATTTCTACCATCCTGATCATATACTCGCTGATTGGTGAGTACATCTAGATCAGAACCAGTCAGTACATTGGATAAAACACCAGTATCATGATCAATGAATATCATATTCTTGTGTGGATTTAGATCAATAGATGGGAATCTCTTTGTCTCTGGTGAAATTCTAATACTCAGCGCACCTTCACCGTTATCAGTAAACGTTAGAGCATTGCCTTTAACCGCAGCTGAACGCGAAGCCGCCAATTGTAATATACCCGGAGTAGCCGTGCGAATTACGTAGTATCCAATAGTATCCGCAATTGGATTGTTGAACTCGGTTGGGAGTGTTCCCTTGCTACTGTTGAACGTTACTCGTGTCCCAGTATTCCATGCAATAGTCTCTTGACTAGTAAAGTTATTGGAAATATTGTTTGGAGCAATTGCGTATTCTTCGCGAATCTCCTGTCCTGTTCGTCTCGCGGTATATAGGAATTCGATCAAATATTCGGTTTCTAGTTGCCAATTATATTCACGCCCGGTTGTAGGGTCACTATTATTGCCGTCGGGGTTTGCGTAAACAAAACCAATACTCTCAAGATACGCAGAATATCCGTTTAGGAAATCGATACAGTTCTGTATACCAGAAATTGTTACCGGAGTGGGTAACGTGCGTACTATTCGGTTATCGACGTAATGCTGTTTCCAATACGCCAATACTTCACGAGCTTGGAATGCTGTGAACGTGTTCTTAATTCGACCAACGTAGAAAATACCGTCAGGGACACTAGTTGGGGTAATGGGGTTTCCATTTAATGCACCATCACGTGTAGTGGAAAGCTTGAACTCTCGATCATTTACACGTATCATGTAGAATAGGTCAGTTTCATTAAATGGTGCGGGTAGAGAAGTATTTGTACCCCAAGATAGTCCGGTGCCCGTAACCCATGAATCCGGTAATGTAACTGCGGTGTCAGGCTCAATAACCCCGTCGATTACGCTGTTTGAAATGCTAATATTTTCCTGAACTTCAATGCGTGTTAATTGACTTTCAGTATTATATGATGCTACAACTACAGTATATGTGCCGTTGAAATTAGTAGAGTCTTTAATTTCGAATGTTGTGTTGCGATTAAAATACTGCACAAGATCGTCTTCGACATAGAATACCTTGTTGAATTTGATAAAGTTAAACTGATTACCACTAGTCCCCTGATAGTTTGAACTGACAGTAGAAAATAGTCCAGAATCAGTGATTGAGGCAAAGGTACTTCCACCAATTTTATCACTGGCGATATAAAGGTTACCATCCTCAATGAATGCAGTGCCAGCCGAGCCAAGTTGTGAATTTAGTACGTCAACTAGGTCACCGAATGTTTGTGCATCTTGCCCCAACACAATCAAGTTTACAGTCGTAGTTCCGTCAAACAATACGCTGGCATAATAAGGTGTAGTATCGTTGGCTAGTTCCGTTGAAACTGTTGGTGCCGCTGTCTCACTATACTGTACTATATCATAGCCGAAGCTTTGTTCAAGTTCCACTGCCTCAATGTTGAAGCTGAATGTCCTATACGTGTCGTCCCCGGAGGTAACGCGGACTGGATAATTCTGCACGCCGAATGTCTCGATTGGTCGAGCTACGGGAGATGTGTTTTTGAATTCAACAGTCCAACCAATGCCCTTATCAAACTCAGAAGAGAAGCGCGATGGGGAGGACAGCATTGTAGCGTTTATACCATCAAGCCATACGTCACGAATTCCCAATGTCTTCTTGAAAATTATGTCTCGATCCTGATCGGTTACATCAAATATATCTGAACCAATCTTGAAGTTTTGAGTGTTAATGAACGAGCCGAATTGATATGTTAGGGGTGCTTCCCAATCTCGCCACAGATCACGGAACTCGGAGGAAATACCATCAAACCCACGGTATCTGTTGTAATGAACATACCATTGGTTAAGCCCGCTAGCCTTAAATACGGTGTTACCATTGACAATATCACCATGGAAATTGATGTTACGGTGGCTTGCTACCTTATTACTACGGTCGTCTACCTGTAAACATGCAACATCAATAAGTTCAGGCCCAAACGTTTGGTTTAAGAACTTTAGTGGCTGAATCTTGAACGCTACAATAAGTTCATCATATAGGCGTTGTGATGAAACCTTCCAATTCCATTCCTCTGGGCCAATTTGACCGAATTCATAACCCGCACTTGGGGTTACAACGAATTCATTGTTACCCGAATCATGTAAGCTTCGAACAGCTGGATTTGATGAATTGTTACTGTTCCAATATGGCGGTAACAGTGAATCTGGGAAATACCCGTCTGATGTGTTTGTGCTTTCAATGTTTACTGGAACATAACTATACAGATTTGTAATCTGTGATGGAGTTCCTAAGTTTGTATCAGGTGCCACTTGACCAATAGGAATAATACCATCAAGTATGTTCGTCCACATAACAGTTTTCCAACGCCGGACGTTTGTTGGGTCGCGGTATTGAGTATCCCAATAGTCTGGTTTAGAATCATATCCTTGTAATTTCCATGGCTCCAAGTGCGGATATGGTGTGCGGAACACGGACTCGTATAGCGCTTCCCATGAACTGAAAACGGATGTATTATTACCACCAGTTAATGGGTCAACTTGAATGGTCGTGAACCCGTAGTTCCATGTGAACGGGTTGTTCTGGCGGTAACCGGCATTAACGAATGCACCCTGTACATTTCTTTCAGCAAGGAATTGGGAGAACCTTTCACGTAATTGTCCATCATATGCACTATCTTCCTGTGTCGTTAAGAAATTGTATTTGGACACGAAGTTTTCAGGAAGAGCCTGATCTGACAATAAGTCGTACAAGTCATTTTCAATTTGTAGGAGAATATCCGCCACAAGTAAGGATAGTTCGACTAGTTCCCACGTTGCAAGGGTGTTGTATCGGTATAGCTTTCTTGTCTTCTCGGTGGTGTTTGTGCGAATTAAAAAGTCACCATTGGCGGCAAGTGTACCGTTGACGAGTGTTGGAAAAGCTTCACCGCTTGATGCAACAACCTGTGTTGTATTATTTGTATTTTTGGAAATTATATTGTACAATGATTCAATTGAAGCTGGACTAAGTTTTACGTCCTTGCGATGACCATCATGGTGCACTATTTCAAGTATACCTAGTACGTCGTCTCGAACCAAATAAGGTTTTACCTTGGGGGCTAACCCGAGAAATGGTATGGTTGCGATCCAGTTCTTAACGCCGGTATTAGTCGCTTCGTCAAATGTGGCGCTATCTCCAAACCACTGATCAAGCCTATCATTTTTTTCAAATATATCTTTAGTGGAGTCAACTACAAATGCAGTAAGCTCAGAAAGGTTGTCAAAACCAGCCTGTGAGAAATAAGAGCCAATATTATCTTCTAGAATCTCACGTAGTGTAACTTGCCCATTAGCATATCGGTCATTTGCAAACTGGATTAGTTCAACTGGGTTGACATTGTTTACAAACATAGCAGACATGAGTGTATCGAACCCATCGTTATGTTCTTTAATAGTCCCACCCAAACCATAATTTACTGAGTTGTCTAGGTGGAATAAATTAGCAAAGGTATCATTGACAATACCCGGTGCAGATTGAGCTTGCACAATACTGTTAAAGTGCCTAAACACTTCCGTAAGTCTGATTGTGCTTTTGTTTTCATGCTGCACATTGTAGTATAGCTGGTTCGGGATTTCCCAAAAACCATCGGCTTGAATTGGTACGTATTGTTCGTTATGGGTTCCGCGTTTCCAAATAGACTGGAACTCGTCATCATATTCACGTAGGTCACGGTATACGTATAATGCTTCAGTATCTTCGTCCATTAATTCTTGTGCAAATGTGTAATCTCGCGCAACAGGGTCAAACACTATACGTTGATCGATATTGGGCTCGTAAACGCCCGTCGAGTCTTCGTTATATACAAATATGCGACTAGCAAAGGTAAATGGACTAAAATCAACATCGTAAATACTAAACCATGGGTATTGTGATCTTTCAGTTTTTACTTGCTCGATGCGACGATTGTCTACAAGGTTAAACTGTTTAAGACCAGAAGATGTACTGACCGTAACATTCTTACGACCGATATCTTCCAATGCATATTCACCAAGCTCAATTCGAACAATGTCGTTTTCACTAATTTCAACATCGGGGTTGAATTGAACTGAGCCCACGAAATCACTCGCAACACCAGAGGCCATTTCAACAAAATTACCATATTGGCGTTCACCGTTTATGTAAACCCGTAAATCACTTTCTTGGAAATCTTCATACAAACACAAATCGTGTAGCGAACTATCAAGTTCCAACAGTGGCCCAAATACAGAGCCAGACCCCGTGACGTATTTGAATTCTTGGAAGTATAAACCGATGATGGTTTCAATAGTTCCGGCAGATATTGTGGACGTGGTGACAACCTCGTCCAGCATCGGGTTTCTTTCTGGCGTGTAACTGGATGCTGCAATGTTAACAATACCTTCAAACTGCCAATGGTATACATCTGTGCTTAGCCATGGGTCGCCCTCTGCCGTAAATGTTGGTGCAACAAAAGCACCTACAGGCACGTCAAGTGGGTTTATAATTGGCTCAGCTAGCGTTACACGGGTTCTGTATCGCTGACCCGGTGCAAGTTGTAAAAACTCAGAGGACAGTACGGTATTGACCCCAGTGTTAGTTCCGAAGTCACCTAACTGAATTTCAGTCCCCGGCGTTAAGTCATTAGATAAGTTACCAAACTGCTCGCCAAATAGCAATGTGGTAGAATTCGAGAATGAAACTTCGCCACCACTAACTACACGAGTGTCAACCAGTTCAAACAACGTAGGTTGAGTATCTGTGGGTGTGTACGATACTGCATCGTTTCTGCGATATCTCCATGCCTTTTCAGCAAAGGAATGTTCCGACAATTCCAGTAGTGGGAAATATTCAATAATTGGCAATTGTGCTCGGGATTTGCCCGTGAAATTATTGATTTCACTGCGATGAATCCAATTGTTCTGCTCGGACCAATCATCAGATTGGCGGTAACTTACAAGATGATTATTATTGCTTATATCAACAATAAGGCTGAATCGATCTACAGCTACAGCCCAAGTAGAGCCATTCCATTGACGAAGTTGGTCGTTTTCGGTATCAAGCCAAAGTTGGCTTACATTGATAGCCGGTGGCGCTGTAGTGGATGGAATATCTTCTAGGCTACGACGGCGCAGAATCTGATAAGACACTGTTGGTTCGTTGAAAAATGTTCTTCCCAAATCCAGCAGGTTTGATGTAATTAGGTTCGTGATGGTATATTCATCATCGAAACCAGTCCCTGTAATCTTAAGTATATCACCGTCTTGATAAGTACCGTCCAAGAAATCCTTTGACCCACTCGGGTCTGTTAGAAAGCTTGATCCGAAAGTTGTTGAACCTGTTGACTGTAATAGTAGGAAGTTTCGAGCCCAGATTATATCACCAATGTCAGATTCGTCAAACGTTCCAAATTGGCTTACGGTGTATGGATTATTACATGCGACGTTGTATTCGGCTTCCACTGAGCGCAGTATTGGCGTCGCACTGATACGTGTCCAGTCAAAGGTACCATCGAGTTCTTGGTTTAATGTAATCACAGTACGGTTGTTAATTACATCAAACGATGAACTTGCAACGGTCCACATGGTGGTAGGTTGTGATGTTGTGCTGGCTTCGCTGCTGAACACATACCCGTTGACAAACAAATTAGTCACATCACTTGCAACGGTGATAGTGTTGTCCAAGGCATTCGTAGTTAGAACGGCTAATTCAGTTTTTGACAACGATACATAGCTGTCATTTACACCTATTTCAATATCGTAATCAGCAACATTAAATGCTACTTCAGTGTAATCCCCACCAACATTGTATGCCGTGGATACTACTGGAGCAAATACGGGCACAGTTCCAGTGCCCGATAATACTACAGCCTCACCATCACGGATTGTAGTTGTTTGATTACCGGATACTCGAACAATATTACTTGGTTCATCATATGCCGAAATGCTGTACGTGGGCATCGATGACCCGATACTACGCATGATTTGAGTGCGACGATCTGTAACCCAATTACAAAGGTTCTTGATAGTAATGTATTGTGGTGGGTTATCGGTGTTACCCGAATCCCAAAAATAGTCTTGGAAGTTGATTAGCTTATCAAGATCGATGGGTGGAATCCAGTTGAATTGTAGGCTGTTGCCCCATTCGTTGAACTTATCGATATCGACACCAAGCAAACGAAGCCGGTTCATAAAGTCACGGAAAGACATTAACCAATCAACATCACCTACTTTATTGTATAGGAGTGGTCGCAGTTGGTTTGCTTGTCGATATGCTGTTGGCTCCGCGATTTGCCGAAGAGTAGAGTCGGTGCTGTTTTCTGTAGAACCAATTATACCAAATACGCGCTCAACTTCATCCTTTGTTAAAAACCTATTGAATAGGTTATGGTTGAGACCTTCAAGGATTTTTGCATCCTTGATATTCTCAGCAGGAAGAAGTTTATTGAGGTCAGTCCTCGGTTTATCGTAGTCCGAAAAATCTTTATGGTTACTCACTATGCCCTCGTATTCAGTAGCAATTAAGAGTATTTATCCCCCATGTATGGGAAGGAAAAGTGCTCCTTTTTACTGCCTTAGAGTGCGGGGGTCAAGTGACTCAACAATTTCAACATCGTCCACCGAAAAATCAACCTGAATAATCTCATCTTCACGAGTAAAGACTTGATATAGATCGCCAAATTCATTTGTGTTGAGCGTTGGAACTAGAACTACACCATCCAATGCGCTTGGCAATCTTGAGTGTATGGTTGCCGACAGTTCCGAGAAATAGAACGTTTCACCAAATTCCCATTGGGTGATATCAAAGAACTCACGTACCGTTTCTACAATGGTACTCTTGACCTGTGTATTGCTCAAGCTTTTATCCTGTGAACGCACAATCTTAATGGATGCTCGCAATTCTGGATCAGCTTTAGGACCAAACACCACTTTGATTTTGCCCGGATGTAGTACCACTGTATCAGAAATCATTTTACTTTCAAGAAGATTCTGGTAGTCTGCACGTAATTGGAAAGGTGTTGGTGCTTCAGGTTGCTGAGAAGTCTGACCATTCAACCACAGTCTAATGTTTCGAGCATACCCCCGTGTAACTAAGTACATGTCGATTATATTAGAAGTAGCGGGGTCAATCAAATGGTATCTAGGTGTTCTATGGAACCAAGCAAAGTTGACACCTTCGACCCCATTTTCACGTTTCCATAACTGATCAACAGGATCGAGATTGTCTGACTGATCCTGCGTCCATTCCGCAGCTACATCAACATCTTGATCTACTGTCTGGAATACCCATGGGCTATTATTGTCAACTCGATTGAAGTATACATAGTCATCCCCAGCAATTAAATATGCCAAGTCTGGATTGTCTGGGAAACCGTCGTCATTTGCGTCATCTGGAAGAATGTAAAGGTCTTGAATACTTGGTAGTCCAGAATCTACACCATCGGTGATAACTCGTTGGCCCAATACATCAAAGTTGTAATTTTGTATTAAAATTGTAGGTGATGATGCTGGTGTGCCCACGTTTGCCTTAAGCACGGTGATGGTGTCTAAATTAGTTGCTAACGTATCGCCACTTATTACTGCGTCGTTATTGTTCGTATTCCAGAACTTAGTCTCGTCACTGTGGAAGATCAGCCTAAACGTCTCGTAACAAAGTTCCCAATTCCCACTGCCAGTCGATGTGATACTGAACCAATAATCTGTCCCACCAGTGTCCTCTGACCAATCACTGCCATCAAAATCGAAATACGCAGTTGACGGTGGATTGTCAATAGCATCAATTAATGCAGTTTCCAAAATTGATCTTTCAGCAACCGTGAACGCTGTTCTAATTGACGACGGTGATAGACCCTCAAGTGTAAAGCGAGTGAAAAACGCTGTCGATGAAAGCAATGGTTCAATATAGTTATCAATCAGAGCATTTACTAGATCGTCATGATCCGATGGGTTTTCCGAAGGTAACAATGACGCGGATATCGTTTGACAAGCCTCTTCATTATCTAGGCGGGTTTCGAAATAGACAACTCCATCGTCACCAAATAATTTTACACTCTCGTAGCTTTCTCGTGGATCATGCCATGGGATATACTTTGAATCACCAGCAAATGTGCGATTTATGGCACGAAGTTTTAGAATTGTGTTATCCTGAAGTAGAAATTCGTTGTAATCTCTACCGTTGACCATTCTATCCTGTGTGAAGTAGACAGCCGGAGCAGTGCGCCTAATGTTCTCAATGTCTTCACTTGGAGCACCATTTTGAATTGGCGACAATAGTGAGAATGCGAAGTTGAATGTTTGTTCACTATTCTGTGGGTCTTGATATGTGAATGAACTTGCGACGTTCTGAATTGCCGTAGTTGGAATTGGAATATCAGTGTTTGCTGAGGTTCGCGACCATATCTCAAATAGGCCAGATGGAATTGAAGCAAATTTACCGTCACCAAATATCAACCTGAATCGGTCTTCGTCTAGTGTTTCAACTTCGTATTTGTTTCGATTGCGGTTATTATTGAAAATTACGTTTTGTCCACCGGCAGTATCAACAGATACCCATTCACCTGAACGTCTAACAGCATCAAAGTCGTTAGCTGTTTCAATAATAGCACCAGTGTCGTCGATGTTGTTAACAAATACATCGGTTTCGTTACTGTTAGAAATTAGTACGTCAAACGTTTGGTTTGGTGTGATACCATCAAATGTTGCTTCAGTTCTTTGTAGTGATCCCTGTTTGGTGAAGAAGAAGAATCCGGTGTTATCACTGGAATCCCCAAGTCCATCGTTAAGATACAAAATAGCTAGTTGTAGATTTTGTTCCGGTCGAGTTTCCAGAGGTCCAAACTCATTAAGGTCTGAACTGACAAGCTCCATAGGCAAGTTTTCATTCGATACAGTAATGGCATATGGCAACGTGTTAGTTGAAAATGTGTTGTTGGTCAACTTATATCGTTCGAACAACACAGCCTGCACTTGTGTTCTATCGGATGGGGATACCGTTCCGAAATTCTGATCCATAACCTTGTTCATTATAAGGATGAATTGCTCTTTCCAATTTGAATTATTGGGATCATTCCATCGCACAGTTACATTGGATAGGTCATTACCATTGGAATCAAATAAGCGTTCAGTTGTACTGACGCTTGTCATCTTTACTAGCCCACGAAGCGGAATATTACGGTTCGGATTGTATGATAGTAGCTTAGCTAGACGCAGAACAGATTCTTTACGTTCAGCAGTGGTAATGAAGTTCTCATGTGCATTCAGGTCAAATCTATATGCTGCAAGCTCCGCAACATATGCAAATAGCTCGATAATCGCAATGAACTCACTTGACTCGATAAAGTCATTAAAATCCTCGGGATAATACAGCTTCATGTAATCGACTAGCGATTCCTTGACTGTTTGATAGTCCCATGCAGCAAAATTGACCTGCTGGAACGCTTCATATGCTCGCTCCCAATTTTCTGCTCTGTTTACAATTCTACTCATTAGGATTCAAACTCCAAGTTTATGTGAAATAGTTCCATCAAATTTAGCTCAACAAAAAATAATCTAGCAGTAATTGCCAATAGACTTTCATTCTGATACGGTGCGACCGAAAAATCTGTACTGTTGATCAACACAACACGAGGATCATAGTTAATGACTTCTCGTACCTGATCAGCAATGCGCGCAATAGTATTCTCGTCAAAGGGTTCAAACAACAATAGTTCGATGTTTGTCCCAAACCCACGTTGCCCTACTCGCTCTCCGCGTATGGTATAAATGTGGTTTAATAAATCACGCTTAACCAATTCGACATCAGTCAACACCAAAGATTTATTGTATCCCCAATTTTTAAACGATACGCCTTTATAAGTAGCCATGTTCAATAACCTTTATTGTATTTATGATTATTACCTTCGCCAGAACAGGCCGCGCTCGATTTCTTCGTCGCCTTCAACTTTGCCTATCGGCTCTCGGCCCGATGGGTCACCATCTCGAACGATATTGTCATATTGTTCTACCCAGTCCACATTATTAACATATCCATCGTTTTGCTCGTTTTCGGTGTCATCCGAGTCCTGCATCATGACACGCGGCCATGGCTCATGCTGTGGAACACGATTAGTCCATGGTGCCAGTTGGGTTAAATCTAAGTCAGGGTCAGGATTAACAGTCAAGCTTTCATCATTAATTTCGTTGATATCTGGGGTGTCAGTTGGTGATGGTGGCCCACTACCACCATGTACATGCGAGTTATACTTGGTTCGTAGGTCGTTTACATCCCCGACAAATTCATCCAAGAAATTCATTAGGTCGTTGACCGTAGTATCTTTGCCAGAAACTCTGAAATCTATATTAGGACTATCAAGTTTAATGTTTGCTAGTGATTCAATAAACATTTCACCATCAGATTCAAGGTTTAGCCGTCCCGTCAAATCTATATCGGTATTACCTGCAACATTTGCAAGTAAATTTTGACCAACTGCAATACGCATATTTTCTTCTGTTTTAAGATGTAGATCATTGCTGGCTTGGATGCGGATATCACCATCGGGCACAGGGTCACTCAGCGGCGTTTGTCCTCGGGTATCCCCCGCATACATTGAAATGAACTTACCGGCCTTCATGCGGATAGACTCACCCGCACTTATGTTGATGTCCTTTTCAGCATGTACGGATAGACGGCGCTCGGCATACAAATCAACGTTACCAGCGTAGTCCATTTCTACCCAACCCTTACCACCACTAGTCCCAATATACATGCGCTCATTCGTATCATCAAGTAGAACTTGAGCACCAGCAGTTGTTCGAATCTTTATTCTAGAGTTGAACGGTCTATCATCTAATGTGATACTGTGGAATCCCGGTGTAGTAAACGTATACGTCTTAGGGGATAGGAATGATCCGATATTCTTGTATGCGGTCCAATCGTATCCATGTTCTCCCAGTTTTTCCTTGACCCAATCATCTATCTCATTATTTGAAATTGTGTTATAGTCATCATCAACGTAAGCTTCTTTATCGTTAGATGGGGGTTCGGTAATCGAGGTTACCTGATAATCAGCACCGCGCGTTTTCCACTCTGCTGAATCTGTTTCCTGCTTGAATGCTTCTTGTAGTTTGTTGTATGTTGGCTGAATAGGATTACCAGTTGAAGTCAAAGGACCATCAACCTTATCATTTTCGTGTTTGAATCGACCATTACCTATCGTATGCGTTTCTTGGTGACTTGGGAAGCACCCAATAAAGTATCTGCGTCGTGGGTCACCATTGATGCATCCTACTAGAACATGGGCACCAATTTCAGGGACTGCCCAAAATCCATAGTGCATGGGTCCGTTACTTGTAGCGTTATCTTCCATAGAACCACGTACATATTGATTCTGATTAACCGCACCCCCAAACGGTGATACGTATGCACTCCACGGAACATGTAACAGCTTTTTAGGATCATCGTTATATGCTGGGCAAAAGGCTCTAACTCTGCCCTGCTGCAAAGGATCATCATTATCTACAACAAACCCAATAGACAGATGATTAGTGAGGTTTGTCAGATCGCCGTTTTCTGCACTGTGTACTATGAAATCATGTAGTAGATTCTCAACACTGGAATCAATCTGCATTAGCCACCACTCCTTGCGTCCGTTGGTTTTTCAGAACCGCTACCACTTGGATTCAATAAAGACACATTTTCCGGCTTATTATCATTTGCAATCAATCGATCAAGATCTTGTTGTGCTAATTCACGTGTTTTGATTTGTTCGGCTAATAATTTTTCTTGTATCTCTTTTTGAGTATCAGATTCTGCCTGTTTAATTCGGCTTTCTATTATAGCTTCACGCTCACGGGTTTCACTAATTGTTCGAGTAAGCTCACCCATTTGTGATTCCGGTACACCAACTAACGCTTCCTGCATGGCGTATACAGAACTACCAATATAACTATCAATATCCGTATTTTTGCTTATAGCGGTGCCCAGCAGAACACCCGTTGCTCCCGCTGATGCTATCGCAAGTACAGGGGCAGCAATTTTGGTAGCAACATTAGCCAGAAGCGTACCGCTAAATACAGAACCGGTCATGCTCTTAAAGAATCCAACAACAGGCAATCCAATTGCTGATTGTGCTATACTACCCATATAAGAAGTTATGGTAGCATTAACACTTTGTAGTTCTGACGTTTGTGCCTTTGATTGATTTAATCGAGCGTCTTGTGCTTTAGCAACTGCTTCCGCTTCACCTGACTGTTTACGTCCGCGTAGCATTAATTCTTCTGTTCCTGCACCTTTCATCAAAATATCAATAGTTTGAATGGCGGACATTCCTTGCATTGTGCCCGATGCGGCGGCATCCATTCGGGCATTAGTTGCAAGCTCACGCATTTGATTATACAACCTATCAAATTCAGCACCATTCCCTTCTCGCCCTACTGTCTCTCGCGACATAACCCCGCGTTGAATTAGTGCTATTTGTTTAGGGTCCATGCCTAATGACCGTGCCAATTGTCCAGCATACCCTGACTGTACCAGTCTTTCGGAACCTGTTCGAGTCCGTTGCTTTGCTAAGAATTTGCGATAAGCTATAAATTCATCGATATTGAGACGCACCGATTCCTGCAAAGTAGTAAACGAGCTAGTTAACATAGCCATAACATCTTCACCTTGATTCATTGCAAGTGTTAATGCTTGAAAATCTACATCACCTGCAAGTCCTGCCAGTTCAGAAAAGACTTCATCAGAGAGCATATCACTTGTGGATGCAACATCTTCTACACCCTGCCTCAATGATTCTAGATTCTCCGGCGTTATTTGAACACCCAGCTTACTTAGAATATTGAAAGATTTCGAAATAGCATCTAGTTGTTGTGCTCCGACGAATCCAAATTCTTTTTCTAATGTATCGCCAAATTGGGCTAATGTCTGTTCGGTTCCACCTATTGTACCTTGGGTTACATCCAATAGACTAAGTGTCGAATTATTCAACGCTGCCGCAAGTGTTGATCTATTTTTGGCAGCAAATCTAGCAACATCTTGTGCAGATGTACCAAAATCAAGTGTATCAAACTGACCCTCAACCATACCAGTAAAACTATCTGCTAGTCCTTGAAACCGTTTGCCAAGTTCAGCGGGCAAAAAAAATGATGCCGCAGTATCAGTAAACAAACCCTCAAAAGGATTCCCCTGACCTTGTGGAGAAAAACTCAAACTCGCATTCTGAGCGGTTAGTGAAACTTGGGAAGATATTCCCGCAAATGCTGTTATTGCCGCCTTCCCTGCTATTTCTAGGTTATCTCTGAATTTTTTAACAGACGAATTTTTCTGTTTTTCCCGCGTATCATGTCGAGCTTTTGTAGCCGTGTGTGCCCTCTTGCTCGCCACTTCCCTTGCCTTTAATGCGCGTGTGGCGTCTGAATATGCATTCGCTATTTCTTCGGAACTTGAAGTGGCTGTTAATTTATAAAAAGAAGCATCAAGATTTACTCCAGCCTGCCTCAAGTTACTCATAGTGGATTGGACTTTCTTAAACATGGTTGCAGAACTCTTATTATCGGCAATAAGACCCTGCATGCTCTTGGAATGCTTGTCAAGAACATCAGTCGCCTTTGAATACTTGTCCATAGACTTCTGGTATCTGTTTTCGGACTCTGCAAGCTTTTGAGTTTCCCGTCTAAGGTTGCTGAAAGCCTTAATCAAACCGGCAGATTCATTTTTTATATCATCTGTGCCGGTGGATACACCCTTTGTTTTCTTTTCAGTCGCAACATTCCCAAGACCACTTGCTTTTCGGTTCTTAGCAATGTAGTCACTACTTGCACCTGAAACCTTAGATAGTTGAGATTCTATCTTCTTCAGTGTGGTTAGAATGTCGGTCTGTGTATCAGCCATGGTTAAAAATCCTTAGTCTCACTATTTATCCCTTTCGACTATATGTCGAAAAACACGTATTTGCATGAAAGATAAATATCATCACACCACAAACAACTCAGGAAAATATAATGTCTGAAATCAACCCACTACTAAGTAAAATACATCTTCCCGGCAGAAGGTTCAGATTACCTTCTATGGGTCTATTTTACAATAACGGTGAAATAGATGAAAGTGTAGTTGATGGTGAAATTCAAGTATTTTCAATGACTGCCATTGATGAAATCAGTATGCGTTCTCCCGAATATCTGTTCACGGGAGAAGCAATAACTAGGGTATTTAACCGATGCATTCCAGAAATTAAAAAACCCATGGAATTACTATCAATTGACGTTGACTTCTTGTTGACTGCACTGCGGATAGTATCCTATGGTGATGTTATTCGTATAGCACTTCGCTGTCCTAAATGTGAAGAGAAGCAGCAGGAAAGAAATAGTGCGAAGCTTGATACCTTCATGGTAGAAATAGAAGAGAAAGCAAAGGAGCAGGAAATAGATTTCGATTTGGCTTGGAATAGTCCAGAGGTAGTCGAAAAAGCTGAACGTATAATGTCCAAAATGTCTACATCACATAGCCATACTATCAACCTCAATAATATATTGACTAACCAAACGAAAGAAGTTACACCGGATGATATGGAAACATATACCGTTACATTAAGTAATGGACAAGTACTGAAAATGTCTCCTTTGAGGTTTAGTAACGGTGTAATAGCCCTCCAAACGCAGGACAGCGAAATCAATACTAATTTGGATGCAGCAGAAGATTATGTTAGTTTTGTTATATCCGCGTGTATCGATTCAATTGATGGTCATTCAATTAAAGCAGATATTGTTGATTGGGCTAAAAAGCTGCCTATATCGCTAAAGGATGAAATTTCAAACCACATGGAGAAGCAGGGATCATTTGGAACCAAGTTTGATTACAACATAGTTTGCCCGGATTGCGAGCTTAAGAGAGAGGGTGATGCTATGCTTAACCCCATAACTTTTTTTACAATACCCTCAGAATCGACGGGCCGGAAAAGCTAAAGAAACTTTTAGCTGATTTTGAGGGGACCGTTCGACAAATAGTGAAAGATTGTGTTATAGTTTCCCATTATCATCACGGTATAAGCTATGAGCGCGCTTTTGAGCTAACACCCTTTGAAAAAGATATAGCAGCACAGTTCATAGAAGAAGAAAATGAACGTGAGGTAAAACTAAGAAGTGCCATGTTTGGGGCAAAGGTTAGATGATATCATATAAGAGGATAATAGTTGCGGGCAGCCGCACGTACACTAACAAAGCAAGAGTATTTGAACTCTTGGACAAGATCGCTGAAGATCAATCCAAGAAAGGATGTCTCATTGAAATTGTGTCGGGTCTCGCTAAGGGACCTGATATGTTTGGAAAAGAATGGGCACATAAGAACGATTTCACTGTTCATGAGTTTCCCGCTAACTGGGACAAGTACGGAAAGCGTGCCGGTTATTTGCGAAATGTAGAAATGGCTGAATTCTCTGACGCGCTTCTCGCATTTCATGTAAATAATTCAAGAGGTACAAAACACATGATTGATATTGCATACAAGAATGACCTACAGGTAGCAATAGTTACATCCTAAAAATTATTGAATAAATAAAGCCATGGAGATATCATCATGGCTACAAATTATTCATCAACACCTTCCGATTTTATAAACAACGAAGTTGCAATTAAAACACCATATAGGCAACCTAATCGTTCGTTTAGAAAACTCTACGGTTATCAAGACCAACTCATCGCAAAATACCAAAGCAACAACCGTACTATTGTGCATAATACTCGGCAATCGGGTGTAACCACGGCTACGTGGGCTTATGTTTTATGGTACAGCATCTACAATTCTGACAAAAATATAGTAATAACATCGACAACTGTTGATTCCGCGCGTTCAATCATGGTAAACATAAGAAATGCTTTGGAATCTATGTCTGATGAGTTAACGCCAAAAATAACAACGTTCAATAGAGATAAAGTAGCATTTTCTAACGGGTCTTCTATTTCTATTGTAGCCGCTACTGCTAATGCAGTTAGAGGGGAAACCATTTCTTTATTGTGGTGTGATGATTTTGCTTTTTATAATAAACAAAATGAATTTTGGGATAATGTTACTCCCGCGTTGGGTATATCTTCCAAAGTTATAATCACATCATGTTTTGGTATTACCACATCAGAAGATAATTTGTTTGTTCAAATGTTGCATGATGCGGCTAGTCCCCAAAACCAATATGCTGTACCAATGAATGTTATGTCCCATGTTGTAATTCCGTGGGATGCCCCACCTAATCGTAATAATCTTTTTAAAGAAAGTATGATTGCCAATTTGGGGATAGAAAATTGGCTTACAGAGTACGAAGGTAAGTTGGTGACAATTGATGATTAACATAGTTACCATCGACCCTTCACCAATTGGAACTGCCGTCACCGTCAATGGTGTGCCGTACTCGTTTCCATCCGAAAGCTCAGCAGTTTTAAAGAGCGGTAAGCTTAGATTATGGTTTGATATGTGCTCGGATTATGCTACAATCAAGCCAATTGATACAAGTTACAATAAAGAAAAATCTTATTCACAGCTTGAAATGAACAAGCTAGTGACCTTCCAGAAAACTTCAAATTTAATCCGCAAGACCGTTGACAACAACTGCAACCCTGCGTACAATACGCTTTGCCTAATAGAAGGCTATAGTTATTCGTCTGCTGAGGGTCCATTAATTGACTTGGTGACGTTTGGCACAATGCTTCGTAGACAGTTCTTCACTAGAACTAATACGGAAATGGTTGTTCTTGCACCATCCACGGTCAAGAGACTCGCAGCGAAATTAACTTATCCAGCTATTCAAAAGGGTAAAAAAGTTGAGTACCGAAATAATGAAGGTATCGCTGGTGGTAGTTTCAAGAAGCCAGACATATATAAGGTACTTACAGAGAATGATGAGATAGATTCTGACTGGGTTAATTTTCTAAGGGATATTCAAAAAAACGTAATTGCACTCAAGAATGTCCCAAAACCCATAGAAGATATCAACGACAGTGTGGTTATGTACTACATTGCCGAGAGAACATATAGAGACTGTAAACAAGATTATAACCAGACCATAAGAGAACTTAAAAAAGCGTAGACAATTCGATTCCAATACAAAGCAAGTATGTCGGAGCCTCAACATGGATGTGGGGCTTAGAGTTCAAGTGTACCGATGCCGTAAAAAGCATCATGGGGACTCGCACTTTCCGTCTATCACTGTGGGTTCGGTATTGTACGTTTGACATTAGTGTTAGCGGGTAAAGTCCCACCAATTCAACATCGAGGTGTGGCGTGGCTGCGCACATGGAGTTCTGCAAAGAACACGTAGCGGTATCAGCACAAATAGCGATGGTTGTTTGATTTCTGTGACAATCATCGAAAAGAACGGACAAACAGGTTAATCACACAGATGGTGGGCTGAAATACGCCTTTTTAAGTCATGGGAGCTTGTGTAGCACCAGAGTCTAACCCGCTCTGGATTAGATTACACTTCGAGATATTGAATATCCAAATCTACCTGATAAGCTGAACGCAATACTTGCCAAGAAATCACTAAGTCGTCAAACGAGTATAACCTACTTTTGTAAAAAAGCGCAACTATCTTAATCATATGAGATTGTTGTTATGGTAAAGCTGCAAACTACCAAAGCTATCAATTGTAAAGGTTAGTACCCGAGTGTGACGAGTCCCCGATTGTCTTAAATTCATGTTTAAAAGAAGAAAAGTACCTCAAATGTGAACAAAATGTTACAAGATTGAATTCACAGTGGTTGTTTGGTATACTCTGGGGACTTTGGAGAAAAATAATAATGACAGAGAGCAATATGGTAGATTTTGAAGAACCGACAGGTAATAGGCCCATCTTGTCCAAGAGGAATATTTGGGACCACTGGGCAATGCCGGATTATCAGCCGCGTGAAAGCCAGAAGTTTGTTCTTGATTGGATGGCTAATCTACCAGCTGATGCAAAATACATCTTTTGTCAAATCCCTGTCGGTGGTGGTAAGTCGCCAATTGCGGTTACGTATTCCAGCTTTCTTGGACATGGCCCATTGGGCACTTCCTACATTCTGACTCCACAACGAATCCTTCAACGACAGTACGAAGAAAGCTTTACTAACGGTGAATTGGTTTCGGTCTACGGTAAGGCTAACTACTTCTGCACAACCAAGCTTGGATTGAACTGTGATATTGGTGACGATATCAAGCCTAAGTGCGTTTCATGCCCCGCCAAACAAGCATTTGCGTCGATACGCACCACACCACACGTTGTGCTTAACTACAAGCTCGCTCTGCTGTATTCTGAACTTTTTCCGGGGAATACTACTGACTTCCCTGTAAGAGACCTCATGGTCTTCGATGAGTGCCATACGCTAGAGAACAATCTAGTCAGTCATCGTGCGGTATCTGTCAGTAAAGGTCGATGTGAGAAAGTGGGTGCTAGTTTCTTCAAGCCACGTAACTTGAAGGAGGCACACCAGTTCATTGTGGATCAATATTTTCCTGCCGTGGACAGTAAGTATTTCGAGCTAGAAAAGAGCGTGAAAGGTATTGATAGTAAGTATGAATTTCAGACAAAAGCATCTCTACTACCTTCTGAGATTAGAACCAAGAAGGAATACAAAGAGTTCAAACGTCACCGTGCTATAACTAAGCGATTGGCTGAAATATCCTTCGACGTTCTGGAGAAGTACTATGTGCTTATGGTCGATAAGACCGCGTTTGAGTTCAAGGAAATTTATGGTGCAAATCTGTTCAATCAAATCCTAAAGCCGAAGGCTGATAGATTCCTGTTCATGTCGTCCACGATTCTGGACTTCAACAGTTATGCTCGTGATCTTGGTATTCCAGAGGATCAGATTGCAGTGGTTGATATGCCATCAGAGTTTGCACCATCCAATCGCCCAGTATACTTCATGCCGACCGCTAAAATGTCGTATGGGTGGCACAAGCCGGAGCGCACGAAGGACCGTGACAAGATGCTTAAGCGCGTTGTCGATCTGTGTAATGCTCATGAAGGAGAATCTGGCATCGTTCATACCGGAAGTTTTCAAGTTTCTTCATGGCTTGTAGACCAACTTGAGAGCAAGATCAAACAGCGGGTTATCACACACAATCAGGATGAGAATTCTAGCAGAGACGAGTGCATTGAAGAGTTTACGGAGAATGAAGGTAATGAGCCCATGGTTCTGGTATCACCTTCATGCACCGAAGGTCTGGACCTAATGGACGACACTGCTCGTTTTGCTATCTTTGTTAAAGTACCATTCCCCTTTCTGGGCGACGAATGGGTGAAGCGGCGTAAAGACTTGTCCGAAGAATGGTACATGCGGCAGGCCATGATTTCTATCATTCAAGGCGGCGGTAGGGTAGTGCGTTCTCCAGAGGATTGGGGTAACACTTACATCCTCGACGAGTCCTTCGGATTCCTATGGAACAAGTATAAAAAGAACGCACCACAGTGGTGGAAAGATGCATTCACTGTAGTGTCATAAAACTGTAACCATATATTTATAGACAATTTGTGCAGTGCAATATATAATTGTGTAGATTCGTAACACAAGGAGAATATTGCGATGTACAGGTGGTTAACGGTTTTGGTGTTATCTACAATATTGATGGTGCCCTGCTTTGCGCTTACCCGCGATGAGGCCAATGATTTTATTTCAATTCATGAATCCGTAGTTAAGAGATTCCAACCCCAAGAATATTCCGGTGAGTTTGGTATCCCTGAAAGATTCAATTACTATTCTAGCTTACATACCGTGGTTGGTGATTGTGATGATTTTGCAAGTGCAATTTATTACGAACTATGGAAGCGAGGTTATGAGCCCCGAGCAATCACATATGATAGAATTGTGGACGGCGTTATAGATTATCGCCATGCCATCGTATGTACCGATGAGGTATGTTTTGACAGTAACTACGTGGGGCCTTACATGCGGGCTAAATTTGATGGATATGTTGATAGTGTAGATTTCAAGGTCGTCATCATTGGAGAATTCAAAACTCTACCGATGTACGACCTTGAAATATATGAGACTATCGTGTGGATAGCTTCTCAGGCAGCTTGATCGATACGTGAGAAGCCATTCTCCAATTCAACAACCATCTGGTTCTTGAACATACTGGCAATCTCGTCACGGTGCGATATAATAAACATAGACATACCATCCTCCGTGGCGATTTCATTGATCATCTTGGCAGCTAGTTGAACACCAACGTTACCCAATCCAGTATCTAGACATTCGTCAAGCATACAGAACGAAATCTTACCATGTCTAGCTTGTAGCACATCGCGGAAGGCGAAAGCCAGTGCTAGGTTAACCCGTGCCCTTTGACCGGATGAAAGGCTGCTGAAGTCTAACTCAGTACCAAACTGTGAAATTTTTGCAGACATATCCGGCTGGAATTCAACGCGGTGTGGCAGTCCTAACTTCTCCAAGTATATCATCAATCTTTTGTTCAAGAATGGAAGGCTACGGTCCAACAAATTCTTTCTTACGAACGAATCCTTTTTGGTAAGTAGCTTGAGTAAAAATTCCTGATGCCGGAGTTCTACGTCAAGATCATTTAGCTTTTCGGCATGATCATTTTTGAACTCAACATTATTCAAGTCATCAAACGTTGCTTTGTGTGGATTGCTTTCTTTCTTGAGCCCTTCTAGTGTATTTTCTAAGTTCTCAATATTCACAACAATACGTTCAATTGCAGATGCGCTATCAAAATCCGTGGAGTCTTGCATAGTTTTAAGCTCTGTTCGCTTGATACTGATTTTTTCCCGAATGCTTATGATGTCGCTTTCTTTGCTTTCAATTGCCAAATCTAAATCAACACCATTACTCTCTTCGCTAGATTCCAGCAAAGCTTTATTGTCTCTATACTGGTCGCGTACTTTGTTGTATTCTCCCATAGAGCCTTTGAAAATAGATTTCTTCGTAAGCTTCTCTACGTTATCTTCGGCAGCTGCTAGCTTAGATGCCGCCTCATCTCGTTTGGCTTCGTTCTCGGTAATAACATTGCCAAGCTCAACAAGAGTGGGATGTAGATTCTTGATCCTTTCTTCAGCGTCGTGCATTGCTTGGCTACAGTAAGGGCATTTATTAGACTTTAGGGTCTCAAGTTCCCTTTGCAGTTCAATGTCTGTAGCTTTATTCTCTTCAACCTGTGAAGTGTAATATTTTACGAAATCGTACTGCTCCTTCACGTCACTCTCTTTTTCAACAATGGATTCTATGATTTTCAATTGCTTATCAAAATCAATCTTGCTTTCGATAAGCTCTACCGTTTCGCGTGCTTTTTTCAGGCGTGCGATCTGGGCTGTCTGTGTATCACGTTGATGTTCGAGAGACTTCTTTTCCGATTCTACTACTCTGTTGTCTGACCCCAGTGTACCAATATCTTCACGTATCTTCTTTAATTTCTCCTGTATAGTGCGTTCGCTATCAAGATCAATTTTACGTAGCTCTTCGAGTTTAGCGCTCTTATCAAAAATCTTATCGCGATGTTCAACATCCCACGATTGTAGCCGCTCAGAAACGTCACTGAGTTGCTTCGCGTGACGCTCTTTCTCTTGCTTTACTTGTTCCTGTAAGTCCTGTAGATGGGAAAATTCACCTTTCACACCTTTGATCTTTTCTTTGAGGGCTTCAGCCTTATCGGTAAGCTCGGTATAGCCGAATAACTCTTCCATGATGCTAGTTTGACTTGCCTTATTGGCATGGCGGCTGGGTAGATCAAGGAATGGTTGAAAGCTCGCACTGAATACGATGATGCGAGAGAATACATCAAACGGTAGGCCAATGATACGTTCCACTTCTTTGTTGGTATTTGCGATACTGTCAGGTGTCTTATCTACAAACTCTTGATCTTTGTTGGAGACAAGAAATTGAACATCAGCTTTTGTTTTGCTTTTACGCATGCGAATGATCTTGTATGTAACACCGTCCTTTTCAAAGGTCAATGTTACTTCCAAGTTCTTTTTGTTGATGTTGTTGATGAGATTAGACTTCTCTTTATTGGAGATAGTCTTATCGTACAGTGCATATGCCAGTGCATCTAGTATGGCGGATTTACCTGCACCGTTACTATCAATCTGACCGTTTACGATAGCATCGTGGTTCTTCCCTATAATAAGGATTGGCTCGTTGAAATCTAGATTGATTGTAGTATCGTTGTTACCATACGACATAAAATTTCGTAGGGTTAGCTCTTTGAACTTGACTGGCGTTGACATCAAAGCTCCTTGTATAGTTTGATAAGTTTGTCATTGTTGATGCTGTCAGCTTCTATCTTGCTGAGCATGTTTTCTACGAGAGCGTCGGTTGTATCGAGTTCTTCAAGTTCTACTTCATCAATCGCAGTGTCTTCAAGTGATGCGAGCCGTTCAGGATTCTCTTGCAGGTTCAATTCTCGTAGGCTGAATTTCTTGGTAAGCTGTTCTCGCAGCTTCACACTCTGTTCTAGTGTAATGTCTTTATCGACCACGCAGTTTACAACTGCGTCTTTGCGCAGAATACCTTTGGGATCAGCAGCAAGTTTGGTCAATGTTGTCTTGATATAACTAGGACAATCCGGCCAATCTATGAACTCAACCCCATCCCTATCGTATTGGTAGATCATCATACCCCGTTTATTGTCGTTCGCATCGCTAAAATCTGCGGGGAATGCATTGCCAATATAGGTCACGTTTCCTTCTGCTTGCCTCTTATGGAAATGGCCAGAGAATATACGTCGAGCACTTTTAAACTCTTTAGCATCTGGACCATGTTCCATCTTCTTCGTATCGCCAGTGATGACGAACCCTTTGAATTCAAAGTGGCCGAACCAAACCGGCACTTTGAGGTAAGATACCAGACTAGCATACTCGCTTTCAAAGAGGAAGGGACACATGAGTGCCCCCGTTTCCCCAAGCTCTTCTATGACGGTTGGTTCTTGGATCATGTTGAATCCGAGAGCATCGAAGAAGTTTGTTGAGAATACCTCCCTTGTTGTCCGATAGTACAGATCATGGTTACCTACAATGAAATATACTGGCAGGTTTAAAGCCTGTAGCTTCTTGGCACCACGATATGCATAATCTAGTGTTAGACCGTTGAGAGCGTTTCGATGCTCAAACCAGTCGCCCATAAAGACGATGTGGTCTATGTTGTCGTCTGCACGGACTTGTTCGCAGAACCAATCAATGAATCGCAAACAGTCTTGGTTATGTAATTCGGAGTTGTTCTTCCTACCCCAATGAATGTCTGTGAAACAGGCGGCTTTATTCATTTGTGCCCTCTTTATTTTTTTCACTTTTATCTCCGTTGGCCTCTGCACGCTGCGCCGCCCTCTCCTTTTCATGATCTTCCATGTAGGCATCTGACGGCAATCCACCCATATCGATCAACAGGGAATCACGATTAAGACGGTGCTTCTTTTCTTGTGAGGCGTATTGCCAGAAGTTGTGTTTTATAGCTTGTGTAAAGTATGCGAATGGGTTATCGTATTTCTCCAAGTCGAAGCTTTTCCACGCGCGAACTACATTAAGAACAGCGGATGATTTCATATCTTCGATATGTCCCGAATAGTCGGAGTATTCAAATCGACTACCATAGCGTTCAGCTAAAAGCATAATCATCTTGGCAAACTCAGCGGTCATTTGCCCCTGCTCATGACATTTCCTTAACTCCGCCATCATATCCTTGTTGTTCAGGTAGTTCTTTTTCTTCTTCGGCTTTTTTACTTTTACTTCATTCTTATCGTTCTTATCATTTGCAGCCATTAAGTGCTCCTATAGTATTATTATTGTTATTTGTTATAAGGATGCTTGCACATTATATCATACTACAAGTATGATTGGCAAATTAGCGAGCTTTCCCAGTACTTGTATGTATTGATAAATATAGGAGATACTACAGGTGAATCTAAATGACACAGGCGTTGAAAAGCAGTTACTATGAGGTCAGGCTTCGACAATTTAGAGATGATGATGGTAGTACGCCATCAAATAGAGTGTTGGCCGCTACTAAAGGGGGACGTAACTCATCACAGCTTGATGATGCCGCCGTGCAGTATTTACGTACAGGCTTTTCTGTAGAATCTCAACAGACAATAGCAAATGAAAGTGTGCCCGGAGAAACAAACTCGGGTAATTTTCTAAATGAGGTAATATTTAACGTAACGCCAGAAGTATCTGAAAGTCGAACAATCGACTATGACAACCAAGGACTTCAAAGCCCAAATGGTATAGTTGCCTATCGAACAACAGGCAACCGGAGTTTTTCCATTACTTCGAGATTTGTTTCTAGAAATTACACCGAAGCCACTTTGAATTATCTAAGTACTAATTTATTGAGAAGCTGGACGGTGCCTCAATCTTTGGGTAGTCTTTCCGGCAGGCCCCCAATCTTGCGGCTGAATGGGTACGGGAATCAGTTTTACAATATACCTACTGTTATAAGTAGTCTTAGTTTTAGTTTTCCTGAAGATGTTGACTACATTGAAACCGACGTTGCAATGGTACCCATTATACAATCGGTTACTCTTGAATTAATTGAATCACACACTAGCGTCAATATTATTCAATATAGTGGAGTATCTGATCCACCAGTGGATGAATTCAACTTGGGACTATTTAGAGCAGGACGCCTACCGGGATATTAACATGGCATTTAAAGAATATTTGGATAAAAGCTCACTTCAAAAAGAAAGGAGCAGAATTTTGCAAGGTGGCACGGCGGAATCTACCGAATCCCGTATAGGTTGGTGGGAGCGGGAAGTATTTTCTGAGGATAGCTCGGATACACCATTCACTCTCACTACAACATACAGTGGTAAGCCTGATTTGGTTTCTTATGACTTTTACGGTAGAAATGATCTAGGGTGGGTTATTCTTCAATACAATAACATAATCGATGTCAATACTGAGTTCACTACAGGTTCGAATATATCGTTGCCTTCAAAAAGTCGAGTATTCTTAGAATTTCTTTCAAAACCTAAAGCTAGACGGTTCAGGTAATAACACATGTCGGTACCTTCAAATATACTTGATTCTTCTGGATCATCCACTCACACCCATGTTCTTGTTGCGTTCCGTAACTCACAGGAAGCGGCAACGTTTAATTTTGCCAAATTCGATCCTACGAGTATAGGTCTCGGGCAGAGTATACCAAATGCTGGTAATAACGTTGTTGTTGTGAACGAATTTGTTGATACCCGTTTTTCAATATCGGAGGCTATGTGGGATTTCGATTTCATCCCAAACATAGGAGTTTCCACTACGGCAAGTACGGGTAAGATTGTTGTTGCCGACAGGGTTGTGGGGTACGGTTTTTTGAACCATCTGCGGAATGATGTTCTCAACAAAATCACTGACGAACCATGGTCTTTATCTCATCTAACATTTGTTCTTACAACATTTTTCTTTAAAGACACTGATGATGGGACTGAGCCTGTAGAGGTTGTAGTACGGACAAACCCTTTCTTTTTCTATCTGGATACTATTGAATCTGTTCCTTCCAATGGTGGAGTGACACCTACTCATCACATACTGAACGCTATTTCGGTGTCCAACACCTTGGGCCAGCTTAAATCGTTTTCTTCTTTATATCAAATGAATATTACACATAAGGATGGTAATCTACATAACGAGATACCGTCTGGCACTGGCAGTGGTGGAATATTATCGCGGAAAGAAGAAAACCGCAAATTTATAGACGCTCGGAAACAACGCTTGGACAAATCCAAGCCCATGCGAACCTTGAAGGATATATTCGAAGCGTTTCAAACGGACTTGAATAATCAAAAGTTTGTACATCAGGCACAATTGCAACAATGGGTTCGAGAATTACGTAGTGAGGGAAACACTGATAAAATTGTCGTGGCCCCACAGCAAAACAAACCCCCCACACCAAAGGAATTGCCAATAGATTTCGAGATAGACTTGGATTCTAGCTATGACGGGTACGCTGTAGATAATCGCAACATGCCATTTGAACAGCCAGATATTCGCCAAGGACTTGTGGGAATACGTTCCTTTCCGGTTAAACCGGGCGCTACTATAGTTGAGATGATAGAACGGATTATGATGTTGTCCACGCGGGTTGGCGATGATGCTGCGTTAGTTCCTCGTAAAGCATATAAGATATGCATTTCTGCTATATTAACTAGCAGTAATCGATACCGAATAGTTATCAAAATTAGAAGATACACCTTACCTTCCAATTCATCCGACCTAGATACTGGGCCGGGTGCTGGTGACCCTATACACTTTTATATTAATGATCCAGAGGAACGTGATACGGACATAATTTCATTTAAATCAATACTATCGTATGAAGTTGGTGATAGCATGCTTGAAAGTCCAAACGCTGAAAATTCACAGGCCAAGATAATATATGCTGATCGCGAACAGCCTATGGCTGAGCGTCGCCCGGATTTATCCTTCTTCACTACACTTTACAGTGGTATCCGACCAATGATTGAACCGTACAGCATCAATGGTCTAGAGAATGCAAAAAGTGCAGGTAACATAAAGAACATGGTGGACCCTTACACTTATACCCAGACCAGCGAGTACGAGCTTGTGATTAGAGGCAACCCCACCATACTTTCAGATTTTAACCGAAATCCAGTGGATATAGTTAACGGTGATGCGGGTAATGTATTCAACTACCCGCGTCCTGAGTTTGAACCAGCGTATGTTCGTCTAACCATTTTTCAGAAGTCTCAAGCACTAAATGACGAATCCAATATTCCTGAAAAATTCTATTATGATGGTTTTTACCATCTGGTACGTGTTGTGAATATGTTTGGTGTAATCAAAGGTCAGCGATCTTTTTACCAGAAATTGTATCTGCGTCGAACGGACGATCTTGTATAAGAGATCATATGTAGTTCGTTGACATAAATATACCAAAGAATAGGATTATACCGTGGCATCAAATAGCATTAACACATACTTTAAGGTTGTATCGCCGCAGGCTCCCAACGTATCAGTCAACGATAGTCAGGATACCTCTGGTAGCCGGGGTCTGTACGGCAATCACACTTGGTATCAACGCATCATTCAAGGTTCTACCACACGACTGGTACGATACCGTGAGTACGATGTAATGGATAACGATATTGATGTTGCGCGTGCGCTTGATATTATGGCAGAGGAAATGACGGGCAACAACCCCAAGTCTCGTATGCCTTTGGAGCTTATGATTGAGGCGGGCTCTGAAGAAAACGCCCCATCACATGTGTTTACCACATTACGTACAGCGATGAAGACGTGGTGTAAAATTCACAATTGGCAAGGGGGACGCCTTTTCAGTCTGGCACGAAACCTGATAAAATATGGTGATTGTTTTTTTGAGAGGTCAGATAAATTAAACAAGCCGTTTAAGTATGTTCATCCAAAGCACGTAGTGGGCGCTATCGTCACCGAGGACGATATTACCGATATCCGTGGGTGGCACATACAACAGGACTACCTGAAGCCTAATCAGCATTGGCAGTCAGGCTCTGGTTTTTCGGCACACGGTGATATTGGTGATCAAAACGTCAAGGTTATGGACCGAGACCAGATTATTAGATTCAGTATATCGGATGATATGTCCGAAGAGGCACCATTTGGAACGTCTGTTCTAAGGCCAGCATATAAAGTATTCAAACAGAAAGAACTTCTTGAAGACTCCATTCTAATCTATCGTATTTCTAGAGCACCCGAAAAGAGGGTGTTCTACATTGACGTGGGCAATCGTCCTGACCATTTGGTTCCGGGAGTACTTGAGAAGTTTAGAAACCAAATCAAGCAGAAGAAGATTCCTGCCAAATACGGTGGAAAGTGGCAGTCTGAATCAGTATACAACCCACAAAGCATGAACGAAGATTTCTATTTCGCAGTCCGACCCAACGGTAATAGCTCACGCGTGGAGACTTTGCCGGGTGGTCAAGGTCTTGGTGAGCTTACAGAGTTAGACTACTTCTACCGTAAGATGTGGAGAGCTTTGAGAATCCCCGGTTCTTATATGGGTACGACCACACAGGATGGTGAGCAGATCGATAATAGTTCCCGTGTAGGTTTGGCTTACATCCAAGAAATCAAATTCATGTTGTACATTCAGCGTCTACAGCGATATGTTGAGGAAGTTCTTGACAGAGAGTTTAAGCGTTGGATTCATGATTCGGGATTTAAGATTGATCCAACCATTTATCGTTTGGTTCTCCCAGAACCATCTGACTACTTCAAGTCGAGGCAGCAAGCTATTGATGCCGATATGCTTAACAACTTCAGCAGTGTTGACGGTGTTGAGTACTTCTCGAAGAGATTCATCCTTGAGCGTTACGCCGGTCTATCCAAAGATGAAATTCGCCTCAACGAAGACATGCTTCGTAAGGAGAAGGGAATTGATGGTACAGGTGACGACCGCGATTTGGCACTATTGTACCGGCCAGAAGATGCTGAGGCTGGCGGATTCGATGGTGGACTTGGCGGCGGTAGCGGCGGCGGCAGCGGCGGTTTAGGTGGGGAAGCTCCCGAGGGGGGCGAGGAAGATCCAGAAACCGACACCGGGGAAGAGGGTGAAGAACAAGATAAAGATCAACCACTGGATCAGGGTGGTGAAGAGCCACCCCCTAACGAGGCTTAATTTTGACACTATTTAACTCCGAACCCATAAATAATCATAACTACATGATTTTATGAGGTTGAAAATGAAAAAATCATTTTTGAACGAAATTATTTCCGAGAATTCTGACAGAAAGGTTAGCGAAAGTTTTTCTAATTTTCTTCAGGGTTCTCAAAAGGCAAAATCACTACACGAGACTCTCAGCGAAGAGTCTCTAGGAAAAGAACTTGCCCTCTTTATTGAGGGTAATAATACTGTTAACGAACAGGTTCCTGCCGTTAAGCGTACACTAGTAAAGCATTATAAAAAGGCTGAGTATAACACTGAGCTTGCTGAACGTGCTTGGATGCGTGTGGTTTCTGAAGCAGCTAAGCAATACGCTACAGAGCACGGTCGCGATCCACGTCTATGGGAAACAATGTTCCCCATAGACGTGCGTCAATCTATTGTTGAGGAATTTGAACGTAACTTCTACACGGACCTCGAACGAGGTAAAGTTAATATGGAGGAACTCTTTAATGAGTGAAATGAAAGGTAAAATCCGTGACATGGTTATGGCACTATCACGAGACGACCACGAAGAGGCGGACGCTCTTAAGAAAGAAGTCATGGCTTATAAGTCCAAGGCAATTGTAAGTGAAATGCTTGATCCTGAAGATGAAGTAGATGAAAGCATGATGACCGCTGGCAAGCAACAAGCACGAGCGGCTCGTCGTCACCACAAAGCTGGTGCTAAAGATATGAAAGCTAAGCAAAAGGCCGGTAAGGTCAAAGGCAAGGCTCCTGTTGGAGAAATGAACGACACTGGCTCCGACAGCCCAGTTGTGAAAGGTTCTCATGACGCAAGTCTGGACGACGTAACTGCTAAGAAGGGCTCTGTGAGTAAGTCTGGAAAGATCGATCATAAAGATTACAAAGGTGAAAAACCAAACTTATACAAGAAAAAAGATGCGGTTGACGGTAAACCAGTAACTGAAAACAAAAAATCCGACGGTAAGTAATAGTGAAACTCAACGAACTTGTCAATGTAACATCAAAGGGTAATAAAACCAACCTTTCAGGAGGCGATTTACCCAATGCCTATACAGATGATGCTTCCAAAGCTTCTAAGAAGCCGCGTGAGAAGAAGAAAGACGTATATGGGACTGGTGTTGGACTAGGTATTAATTCACAGGGCAACAACGATTCGTCAGCCGGTGATATGTCTAGTGGTGGCGATTCGGGTGGTACATCAGCGGGCGGAACCTCTGGCGGAAGCGCCGGGGGTTCTGCTGGCGGCTCTGGTGGTACTGGCGGCTCCGGCGGCGGTGGCGGTGGCGGTGGCGGTGGCGGTGGCGGTGGCGGTGGCGGTGGTGCTGGTGGCGGCGGTGGCGGAGGTGGAGCATGAGTCGGCCTCGCTACAAAACGTATTTGAAAGAATACTACAAGTATTTTAACTCTTTCTCGGAAGTCGTTGACAAAGAGGAAGATGAGCTTGAAAAAATTGATAGCTCTTCCCGTGAGGGCAGAGCAGCAGAAAAACAACAGCGCAAGTGCGACAAGATTGAAAAAGGTGACGGTGAAGAGGGTTACAATCCTTGTAAATTTCGTCAGTGGATGGAAATCTCAATCGCAGGCGATAGTTAACAGGAGAAATCAGCATGACTGATAAAACAAAAATTTATGAAGCCTTGGGGCAGTTTATCGATCTTGTCGCTACAGAGGATGATGCTGATCAAGCGATCATGAAATCCGTTATTGGCGAGAAGTCTAAGCACGTTCTAGAGTTCACTGGCGATAGCCAAATCAAACTCGATGGTGACGATGTTATGGTCAGTGGCAAGAAAGTTGGTCGTGTAAAAATCGACCATGATGATATGGCGAGTGGTATCGATTTTATTTCGATGGACGGTAAGTTCTCAAAAGAATTTGATGACATGGAATCCTTGTATTCGTTTATCGCAACTCGCTTCAACGTCAAGGAAGGCACACTAGACTTGTCCGAAGGCCGAGTTGAGGATGCTGTTCTAAAGCAGCCTGCAATGAAGTCAGATCGTGCAAAGCGTTGGGCATCAGTCCGTAAGGGCCAGAACAAAGACGGGAGCATGGGTGACTATGAGGGTGGAAATGAAGGTAAGTACAAAGACCCTAACATGGATAAGCATGGTTCCGAAGAAGGTGATGGCATGAAAGATAAGCGCCATCTAAAGGGATACTATGATAGCACAGATGTTCGTAAGAAGCACAAGGACACTGTACGTGGGGGCTCTGAAGCAGCACATCCGGGTGGAGCATCTGACATAGAAACTGATGCGTCGTATGACTCTCACGATGTGAGAAAGCAGCACAACTAAGGGGGGGTTGTTATGAGCACCGATTTTCTAAGAGAGGCACTCCAGCCAGACGAAGGTAATATTATTACCGAAGTCAAGAAGGATGCTACGACCGGTAAAAATAAGGTACTAATGTCTGGTATCTTTATGCAGGCTGATATTCAGAATCGCAATGGGCGAGTATACCCATTGGCTGAAATCAGCAGTGCAGTAAACAACGCTGCGAACCAGATCAAGACACATGGTGGTATTTTTGGTGAGCTTGACCACCCACAAACTCTAACGATTAACATGGACCGTGTATCTCATGTCATCAAAGAATTGCGCATGAATGGCGCAAACGCTGTGGGTAAGGCCGAACTACTAGAAACCCCAATGGGTCAGATTGCTAAGGTCATGGCAGAGAGTGGCGCACGCTACGGGATTTCTAGTCGCGGAACTGGTGATGTTGGTGACGATGGTATGGTTAAAGGATTCATGCTTGTTACATGTGATCTTGTTGTCACACCATCAGCACATGGCGCTATGCTGAACCCCATCTATGAATCACTACAGCAGGACGCAAAGGGGCGTGAAGTGCTCACACTTGCTGAAGCAGTTCAACACGACCCAGCAGCACAAAAATATCTCAAAGAGAACTTACTCAAGTTCATTAGGAGTATTACCGCTAAATGAAAAAGGGGGCTTAGCCCCCTTTTTTATATGGCATAATCCGATAACTCTAACCGATTAGTATTGAATTCTGGCAGATCGCCTTTGTCATATGTAAAATCACTTTCGTAATCGGTATCATAATCTGCATCACTGTTATCAACCTCTTCTGGATCAGGTGTGGTTTCCTTTGATGCTGCTCTACGACGTTCTGCACTACCACCTAGCCGATCTGCGAGTCCAACAGCTTTATTACCTGTGACGGTAAGTTCCATAGACCTATCCAATAGGTTGTAATGTTGAAGCTCGTAAATAACATCCATCATTCGGTCAGATGCATTATCAAAGTCGAGACGACCAGCAGAAATTGCCCGGAGCGCTCCAATCTGGATCGAGGTTAACTCGTTAAAATCTAACTGCACTTCGGTAATGTTTGAACCACTTTCAGTGATAACATGTTTCACTTGCATAGGGCGCTCTCCTTGATTAAGCGAAATCCATTCTATTTGCTCTTTACATCATTGTCAAGATGGACTATGCTTGCCGCTCAAACGAGATATAGGGAGCTAATAATGCTGTTTGAACGAGAAGCCATGTACGAAACTATCAGAGATTCACGAAAGTTGCAACCTCTAGCAGAGGCTGATGGTTGGGAAATTAGTGATGTGTTGGCAAAGGCCACCGAGGAACTTGGTGAGTTTTCTGAAGCTGTACAGATTGAACGTGGCAAGATTACCAACAAGCCACGTGAATTGGATGCACCGTTTCACGAAGCTGCTGATGTTATCATCTGTATGATGGATGCTCTCGCCCGTCTTTACCCTGAGAAGCCCGCATCCGAAATCTATGTGTGTGTTCTTTATGGACTAGATCGCAAGCGAGCCAAGTGGGTAAATAAGGTACAAGAAAAGGCATTGAAAAATGATCAAACTTCTACCTGAAACTGCTGATGAACTGACTGTCGTCAGTACTCCGGTTCCTGAAGAAATATTCGGTAACCATGAGTTTATCAACTTTTCTGAGGAAATGTTTAAGACCATGCGATCCAGTAATGGTATTGGTTTGGCTTGTCCTCAAATCGGTGATAATGTTAGAATGTTCATTATGCAGATTGCAGGTAAGAAATACGTATGTATAAACCCGTCTGTTGTGCAAAAGTCCGAGACCATATCCTCTTACAAAGAAGGGTGTCTTTCATTTCCGGGTCTGGAGCTAATGCTGAATCGACCCGAATACATTGTTGCTGAATATTACGATTTAGACGGAAATCATATCACGGCGGAAATGAATGGGCTGGTTGCTCGCTGTTATCAGCATGAACTGGATCATCTTGACGGAATCGTCTTTACGTGCTATGCGGGTGAAGTAAAACTCAAGCTGGCAAGATCAAAGGTCAAGAAAAACCTAAAACGTAAAAGGAGATAAGACTCGGTAGCTCAAGGGGCAGAGCCGCGACTTCTAATATCGCTGGTTGTGGGTTCGAGTCCCACCCGAGTCACCAATTATTATGAGAGAAATCAAACTTGAAAGAGTTATAGATAAGCGGGGAACGGACGTATACGTGTTCGTAAAAGCCGGGGTTTATTTCGGGCTCACCGTTGAAGAAATGCAGAAATTTAAAGACTTACTCACAGATGCCCTAAAGGAGAATGACGATGCAGGTTCAGAGTAATATTGGAAATGTAATGGATGTCCAGACGACCAGTGTCTTGCGAAACACTTACGCTCTATTGTCAATGACGTTGGTATTCAGTGCATTTACTGGGGCCATTGCGATCATGACGGGCGCTGGACCGATTGGTATTATGGGATTCGTCTTTATAATTGCCGCCTTGTTTGGCGTACAATTCACTAAAAATAGTTGGCTTGGGTTGCCAATGACCTTCTTGTTCACTGGTATGATGGGGTACTTTACCGGTCCATTGGTCGCCATGTATGCTGGGCTCCCAAACGGTGCAGAGATTGTGACTCTGGCGTTTGGTACGACTGCTATTGCGTTCTTTGGATTGTCTGGCTATGTACTGACAACTAAAAAGGATTTTTCCTTCATGGGCGGATTCCTATTTGTAGGTTTGCTTGTTGCAGTAGTTGCAATGATTGCAAACATCTTTTTGGCAATTCCTGCTTTGTCACTAGCATTGTCTTCTATTGTAGCTCTATTGATGTGTGGTTACATCCTTTACGACACCAGCCGCATTGTAAATGGGGGTGAGACGAATTATATCTCAGCAACCATCTCACTGTATCTGGATATTATTAACTTGTTCACGAGCCTCTTGCACCTATTTGGGTTTGCGCTCGGAGACGATTAAAAACTTAACTTAACTTAACTTAACTTAACCATATGCTTAGCGATAAGGATACGGCTTCGCTAATAGAAGAAATTTTTGATGACCTGATGATAGATGATGTACGGGTTATCGCTGGCGGATCATTTCCAACAAATACTGTAATATTTCTTAGTCAAAACAAAAATGTTCAAGTCATCGCTAGCATTGAGTCGTACACTTTTGATATTGGTACTACTAATGGTGGATATACTAATGGTGGATATACGAAAGAAAAATTCAAAATTGCATTGAATATTAATACAAAAGTTGTCAACGACAACGGCAATGTGGGGACTTATTACAAAGCATTCGGGGAGCTTGCCATTCCTAAGTCCAACATGTCGGATTATATGGGGCTTATGCCACTGTTCAAGAAAGTGCTTGACGTGAACCCCAAGAATGTATATAGTAATCAGCTAGAGGCAATGCGCCAGCACCTATTGTCTGCACTAAAGAGTTAAGCTCACAGGGGTAAAAAGCAACTCAATATAGGAGAAATAATATGAGTATGTTTTTTACGAGCGACCAGCATTATGGTCACAGAAACATCTGCAAGTATGCAGGAAGACCTTTCAGTTCCGTTGAGGAAATGGATGAGTTATTGATCAAAACCCACAACTCAGCTGTGGGTAAAAACGATCAAGTGTGGTTCCTTGGTGATTTCGCGTTTGCGAACATTGGAAGAATCAAGGAACTATTACTACGACTCAATGGTCAGAAGAATCTTATTCTGGGAAACCACGATAAGACTCTGAGGAATTATCGAAAAGAACTTCTGGGTGAGAAATTGCTCAATGGTATTTTCGATTACCGCGAAATTACGTGGGAGAAACAGCACATCGTTCTTGCTCATTACGGGCACCGGGTGTGGAATCGATCCCACCATGGGTCTTGGATGCTCTACGGGCATTCACATGGAACGCTACCACCTTACGGCAAGTCTGCTGATATGGGTGTGGATAGTAAAGTCATAACTGACGAATACCGTCCGTACTCATTTGAAGAGGTAAAGGCTTTCATGGATGCCCGAGACATAGCAAATGCCGACAGGCACTAAAGGTGCTATGTTGTAAGTAGGGGGGGATGCGTGTGCGTCCCTTTTTTGTTTAAACACTAAATAATATGAGAGGAAACAGAAAGAAAAAATGAACAGATATTTCGGCTTGCGAATGCAGATTGCATTCAATAAGTGGTACTTGAATAGGCTGCGGTATAGACCCGCAAACATTTCAAGTGTTAATCGAGCCGTCGTTGAGCAGAAACGCTACATAATAAAATTGGAAAATGAACTTTATGCAGATACTAACCCCTGATGATGATCTAGAAAAGATGGACCGCACTAAGTGTTCGATTTTTCTCGGAGGGACGATGAGTCCTTGGAGAGAAGAAGTAATCGAGCTACTTTCGGCACAGGGCATGGATATTATTATCCTTGACCCAACCGTCAAAGATTGGGAGGAACGTATTGGTGATGAAGATGCAGATAATCCAGCTTTCACTAAACAAACAGATTGGGAACACTTAGGTCTAATCATGGCCGACATAGAAGTCTTTTTTACGATGATACTTCAGTGGCACCAATCACTTTAGTCGAAATGGGTATGTATAAAACGAAGGAATCGATTATACACTTATCGGATGGTTACGAGAAAGCGGGATATATCAAGTATGTATCCCGCCGATTCGGTTTGCCTGTAGTAAAATCAGTTAAGGAATTGGCTCAGCTAATTATGATTCGCTGTAAGATAAGCCATCTTGAGGCTTAATTCCGTCAACCATGCCTTGAACTGCTTTTTCGAGAGCAACCATTTTCTTCTTTGCAGAATACATTGATTTGCGAATTCTTTCCCGGTTATCATACAGGCGCTGTCTATGATATTTCACTTTCTTTTTATCCCAGCCACCGTCTTCTAATTTCTTGAGCAGATTCTTGGCCTTTTCGATAACTTCCATACGTCGCTCAATTTCAGTTATCTTTTCAATCAAGTCGTCAGGCAAGCTAGCCAGAATAGCTGATCCTTCATACAATTGTGCGAAGCTGATAATATTGCGATATTGTGTTAGGACATCATCTATCTCTGATTCCAATAGATCAATCTCCATTTTGTTTGTCATTTCATTGAGCAGATTCATGTAATTCTCCATTGACGCTTATGACTATTTATCGTATAATCCTTTCCTTTACAACATACAATGGAGAGAGATTCAAAAATGTCCGATAATGCAGATTACGATCCCGACGAACTAAATTCTGACGATGCCTGCCAATGGGCAATCGAAGCAGATGGCACAGTATTTTTTCCAACAGGTCGGGTCATAAAGACCGTGCCTGCTGGACAATACAACATTTTCGACAGTATGCGTGGAGTATACTTTGAGGCCCATAGTAATGAGACCGATGAACTCATCCATCTCCCAGATACACAGTCAGACAACATCCTGCAACTTGTAAAGGAGTTTTGGAAGAACGAAGACAAGTTCCGACAATATGGGTACTTGTGGAAGCGCGGAATCATGCTTTATGGCCCTCCGGGCAGTGGTAAGACTTCAACGATCAATTTGGTATCCAACCATATTGTCGGTATGGGTGGTGTAGTGTTTTATGTTAATGATCCCGGAAATGCGATTGCTGGACTACAAGCATTTCGTAGGATCGAACAGGTGCGTCCGATTGTTGTTATTCTTGAAGATATAGATAGCATGCTTCGAAATGAAGGTGCTCTACTTGCTCTACTCGATGGGGAGTGTCAGGTTGACAATGTGATGTTCATTGCAACGACGAATCATCCAGAGAGAATGCCCGCACGTCTTATCAACCGGCCAAGCCGCTTTGATGTTGTTGAGCAAATTGGTATGCCGAGTGCTGCTGCCCGTAGGGTTTATATCGAAGCTGTGTTTGCCCGCGCAAATGACGTTATTGGAAACCTAGATGAGTGGGTATTGAAAACCAAGGGCATGGGTGTAGCGCATATCAAAGATGTGGTTATTTCCACTCAAGTATTCGGGTTGACATTGGAGGACTCTGTTGCTAGAATGCACCACATGATCAACGGGGAACTTCTTTCTGATAATTACGATGAGGATGATGAGGATGATGAGGATGATGAGGATGATGAGGATGATGAGGATGATGAGGATGATGAGGATGATGAGGATGATGAGGATGATGTCCCTGAATTTGAAAACGTACCGCCGTATCCCACCCAGAATGATTGTGTAAGAGTCAGAAGACGATGATACGTGATTCGCTTTGGACGGTAATAGAAGCCTGCTTTTTTGGCTAGTTATGTTACCTGTAACAAACACCTTTCTATTGTACTACTATTATGTCAGGCTCCCGTATGATGATTGGAAATCTAGACTAGATAGTAAACGGCGAATGAAACGCCTGAGTAAGAGTGACCCTATTCTTCATCATCAAGTAACAAGCATTCTTGGTGATGAAGAAGAAAGAAAATATAAAAAGGTGTTGACAGAACTAAATACAAGCAGTACAATGCATCCCATCAAGTCTGATGATTCAGATTTTTTGTGAAGAACACTAAATAGACATATACAGGTTTACCCCTGTGGGCGAAAGCCCTAACTAAGTTAATAGGAAAAGATGATGACTTCGATTACGTTTATTAAATGCGAACAACATTCCCTACAGGAACGCCCTGCGAACCTGTTTGTGAAAGCGCTCGCCTGCGATAATTATGATCGTAAGCATGCCTTCTCAGTAAGCCCAAGGAGTAAAGAACTCTAACCGGCAACCCTACAAGGGAGTACTGAGAAGGCGGATCGCAAGATTCGCCTTTTTTATGCCCATAAAACGGGTAACATTGGATGGGACTCCGAGTCCCCCGACTAAGCCAAAAAGTCGGAGCATGTGCTGAAACGCCCCTATCCATTGTTACGGAACTCAACCTAAGAGTGGTATCTTAGGTTGCCAGCCACGCGGATCACATGAGCATTGCGCTCGCGCCGCCGAAAGATACTAATCCACACCAATGGATATCCGTCAACGACCGGGGATTATAGTAGTCGTTAAAGGCAAGGTAGTTTTGCATGTTTCTAGATGTATACCGTCAAAAACATGCGTTTTCCTCTTGTAGCTGAGTTGGCGTAG
>Ga0136596_1000112_pt1 | contig 43647 bp, 41 predicted proteins | sample AntRauTorcE11897_FD_101387 | JGI IMG/M metagenome (GOLD analysis project Ga0136596, IMG submission 101387) | Saline lake microbial communities from Rauer Islands, Antarctica - Metagenome Torckler E11 #897 | ecosystem: Environmental > Aquatic > Non-marine Saline and Alkaline > Saline | place... | reverse complement strand
CCAAAAACACTGCGCAGTACAGATCGGGTCTGCCGCCCGCGCGTCAAGGACTGGGCGACCATGTTATCGAGCATGATTTCAATTTCGCGCTGTCCCTGACTATTGGTGCGCTCCTGCACTGTGGCGTTTGCAGTAGAATTATTATAAACCGTGACATTAACGGGCGATCCCGCACCAAGCGCCACTGGCCCGCCACCCATAGGATGGTTGGAAAACACTTCACCAAATAAAGCCCCTAGAACCGCTTGACCGGCACCCGCTTTATCCGCCTGACCTTTTTTACCACCAGTGGCGGTTACTGAATCGGAAAGACCTTCGAAAACAGATTCTGTGACCTTTTTTGTGAACGTCGTTAAGATGTCTTCGGCAAATTTCTCCAGACTTTTGCTTGCGGTCTGGCTGCTGGTGCCTGCCTTGACCAAACCATTAATAAGTTTATCAAGCGGCCCACCGACCAGAATATCTGTCGTTTCAAATAAACGGTCAAGCTGACCCTGCATCGCATCAAAACCTGCCAGAGCCTGCTGACCAGTCTGTTTAAAATCATCCATGTATCATTATCCTTATTTATCTACCGCCATCATCTGCTGCAAAAAACCGCGCGACGGATAACGTCGCCGGACCGGCAAGATCAAATGGGGGTATTTTTGATGAACGCCAACCAAACCCGCGATCAACCGGATCAGGGGTATAGAATCATAAGGTGTTTTCGGCGGCCAGTTCAGCCAGCCATAGACCAGCCGTTCAATATCAAAACATCTCAGGCTTTTGCCATCGGCTTTCCCAGGCCATCACCAGATCCAGTAAAATGTTGTAGCGCCTGAATACCGGCAACCAGTACGGATATGATTTTGATGCAGTCCCGGCTGATTCCGGTCGCGCCCTGTTCTGCCAACTGCTGTTCAAAATCATCCTCTTTAAGCTCGGTACCGTTTTGCAGGGCTGTTGTTGTTATAATCGCAATTTGGGTTTTTAAGGGTAAACGGCGCTCCTGTAATTGTTTTAACAAATCAGGCAGCATGGAGAACTGATCTTCCAAGGCGTTAACCAGCGCCAGCGTCGGCGTTACCGGAATCTGTTTTCCGGTAATATTAATATCAAAACTGTGCATGTAAAAACCTCCACACCCGAAACGGCATGTCTGTAAATTTTTTAAAAGTCTGAAAAAGAAGTGGGGTTATCAGAACTGTTATCTTATGTAGACACAACTCTCAACCTGAAATAAACCTAGCAAAACTAACCCCGGCTGTCAAGTATAAGATTGCGATATTATAAATTAATTGCGATTATCTTGTTTCAGGGGCTTTTGTTTTACCTTCGGGGTCGGCTTCTGAACCGGTCTCAGCCTCAGCCTCAGCTTCAGCTTCCGCTTCGACGTCCTGTTCCGATTCTTTCGGTTCTTTCGCCTCTACCGTTTCTAAGGCAGCCTCGGCAGCGTCGTCTTTCTTCAGCTTTGGGGACATATTACGCTGAAAACGACTATCACGGTTGGATCGTTCCCGTTCAGCAGCTAGCGCATCCTGACGCTTTGCTTTTACTGCACGCATGCGTTCTATCTTCTGCAACCGGTCAAAACAAATAATCTTCGCCTGTTCGGATTTATAAACAGCGCAAGGGTCTTCCTCCTCAGCTTCAACCTCGATTTCAGCTTCTGCTATTTTTTCTTCTGCCACTACGCTTTCCGCGTCTGCCGCAACTTGGACATTCGCTTCAACATTTGCCTGCGCTTGCGCCGCTGGCAAACCACCCAACATAAAAATAGTCAGACAGGTTATAGCTATAAAACGAAAATCAATCATTCGGCGGCGTCCTCATCTTTGATAATTCTGAAATATTTACGGGGCACGACCATGTTATTGTCGGTCTTACCATCTTCTGCATCAACCTCTGAAGCCTGCTGTTCTGTCAGCGCCGCTTTTTTGCGCTTTTTGGCAAGACAGCGAGCATAAGGTTTCGATACATATTCGGGATGCGTATTGCGGGTCTTGGCCGCTTCGCCATCAACGGGATAGCAGTCCGTGGTGCTGGTAATATTATGATGACCACCGCCCGCCAATGCCGAACCGGCAAGACAAATCAACATACCTGCAAAAACCAGCATATTTTTACAATCACGAATCATACGCCACCTTTGTATACATTAGACCGTTAATCCGGTTTTGGTCTCCGCGGTTTAGAGGGTTTTGGCCTATCATCTGACGCCCGCGGCCGAGCCTTTATCAGTATAGCTGCTTTCGACTGATTCTGGTAGCGGTTGGCAATATCGAATACGGTTTCACCGTTTATATCCGTCACCATCAAATCAGGTTTATAGCGAAGCAACATTTCGGTCATTTCCGGCTGATCTTTTGATACGGCCATATGGATCAGCGTTTGCTGATGATGACCATACCGCTCATCAATTGCGATTCGCTTATGTGTTAATAATTGTTCCAGACAGGCAACATCGCCGCGATTAAGCAGATCTTCAGCCAGTGCCATTTCACCCTCCGGTGCATAATGACTATTAATATCTGCGGTCGTTGTCTCCAGGCAGGCCTGAAAACGCGCGGTGGTCATCTCTGCGCTATTGACCAGATAATATAAAGAAGAATAACCGGCATCGTCCTGAATTAGCGAATCGGAACCATAATTGATCAAATGATCAAAAGCAGTCGCAAAGAAATCCTGAGCCTTCGTCAACATTCGCATACTGCACAGCATATGCAAAGGTGTTTGCCCGGCATCGTTGCGGGCTTTATTGACGTCAGCACCTTTTTTAAGAAAATAAAGCATAAGATCGGTATTCTTGTATTCTACAGCAGAATGCAAAGGTGTTTTGTTATTTTTTCCCCGGTGATTAACGCCAAGACCGGCGTCTATCATTGCTTCGATCGCTTCTATGCGTCCAAGCTGTATAGCCAGACCCAGCGGTGGTTCCAGATTATTAAACTTCTTGTAATAAGACGACTGAAAACTTTTATGCGCTAGTGGTTCTGATAGTACTGCTTGTAAGGCTGCGGTTTTATTCGAACTGATGGCCATCATTGTTGCCGTCCGCCCGGTCTTGGTCCGTAACACCGGATCGGCGCCGGCGCGAATCAAGGCTTTGATGACATCGGCTTTTTCTTCATTCACAGCATGGTGGAGTGGTGCCAGACCATTTTCGGAAAATTCATCCAATGGCGCGCCCAGCGCTTTTAAAAAGGATATCATCCGCGGCTGATTTGCAGCGATAGCAACATGAATCGGGTTTTGATAGGCGCCCTGACAAGGCTGCAAAGGATCAGCGCCACGATCAATCAAAAACTTGGCCATCGTTGTCGAACCGGCCCTGATCGCTTCATGAAATGCCGTTTCGCCCTTTAAATTATAAGCAGCCAGGCTATATCCACGGCCGAGCAGCACATCAATACGATCAAAATCATTTGCTCTCACTGCCTTATTAACGGTCGATGCCGCTAGTCCATCAACAAGCTGCTGGCTATCGGTCACCCGTTTAAAATTTTCCCGCAATGATTTAAAAAGACTACTCATCTTCACTCTGTTTCATAGCTACGAATATTAAGTATCGATATGTCGTACCATTATAGACCCCTTTCGTCAAGCTTATGAAAAAAGCACGGAACCTCTATGGCCATTTTACTTCCGGCGGCAAAGACATCAGAATAGCCTCGGTATTACCACCGGTTTTCAAGCCAAAAACCGTGCCACGATCATACAGCAGATTAAATTCTGCATAACGGCCCCGACGAACCAGTTGATATTCCCGATCTTCATCACTCCAATCACGGTTCATATGGCGGCGTATTAATTCTGGATATATATTCAGAAAGCTTCGGCCTATATCCTGCGTAAAGGCAAAATCATCTTCCCAGTTTCCGGAATTCAGGTAATCATAAAAAATACCGCCGACACCGCGATGCTCCTGCCGGTGCGGCAGATAAAAATACTCGTCACACCAGGTTTTATAACGTGGGTAATAGTCCGGATCATGACGATCACAGGCCTCACGCAGGGCCTGATGAAACGCCTTGGTATCTTTTTCATTCGGGGTAATCGGGTTTAAATCCGCGCCACCGCCAAACCATGCTTTTTCAGTAACAATATGACGGGTATTCATATGAACGGGCGGGACATGCGGTGACCGTGGATGCGCCACCAGACTGATGCCACTGGCCCAAAAGCCGCCGGTATGATCAGCTCCCGGAATCTGACCCCGAAAATCTTCGGAAAATGTGCCATATACGGTTGAGATATTCACTCCGACCTTTTCAAATACACGGCCCCGCATGATCGATATCACGCCACCACCGCCCTCCTGACCGTTTTTGTCAGTGCGCGGCCAGGGTTTGCGTTCAAAACGGCCGGGCTGCATATCGGCATGGCGGCTACCGGCAAAATCATCTTCAATCTCTTCAAACGCTGCGCAGATCTGATGCCGCAGGCTTTTAAACCAGGCGGCAGCTTTTTGCTGTTGATCCGCGCTTGATTGATAACTGTCTGTATCCGTCAGCGCCGCTTTCATTTCCAAATGTATCGTCATTCTTCACCACTCGCTTTTGTATCTAATTCGGCCTCTATGTGGCTAAAGCCTCCGGTTTGCCGCAAAGCTTCGCCGGCAACCATGGCGCAGCTTACCGCCAGATTTAATGATCTTAATCCGGCAACCATTGGAATCACAATGCGCGCATCAGCCGCGGCATGAACATCATCCGGTACGCCGGCGCTTTCCTGACCGGCCATCAGGATATCATCCTGCTGAAAGGCAAACTCGGTATATGGCACAGCCGCCTTGGTTGTCAGCAAAACCAGCCGCCGCCCCGCCCGCTGTTCTTCAAAAGCGGGCCAGTTTGCGTGGCGGGTATAATCAAGGTGATCGATATAATCCATCGCCGCGCGGCGTAGTTTCTTTTGGTCAAAAGCAAAACCACAAGGCTCGATAATATCCAGCGGCAGGCCCATCGCTGCGCAAAAGCGCATGATCGTGCCCGCGTTTTGCGGAATTTCAGGTTGATAAAGGGCCAGTCTCATAATGGCAGCAGATTAGACAAAGGGCTTTATCAAAGCAAGAAGGATCATATGCAGCGGATAAAAAATATGCAGGAAATATTTAGGCGTCAGTCGCTTTGTGCTGGTAAGCGACTTTGCAAACAGAATAATAAACCAGGGCAGAAAAATCGTAGAACTGGCAATCATAACCATCATCGCCAACACCGTTGGCGACATCACATTCAAAAACATCTCTATATCATTAAAATTCACAAAAGCCAGAACCAGAATCAGCCAGGGGATGTACCGCAAATCACCCTTTAGGACCAGATACATAGCTCCTGGCAACAAAACGCCCAGAATGCCGAATTCCCATTGCGACGGCAAAAACACCGTTGCCAGACCAATGACAAAAATCAACATCCGCATTCGATGTGACCGCTGTATTAAAAAAGGAATAAAAGCCGCGCCAAGGCCAAGCGTGAACAAAACATTGGCCATATCATATCCGCGCGCTAGTTGCGAAACCGGCTCGACAAAAATGGCCAATACCAGAATTTTTGCAGCATAAGACACGGCTTTTTCTTCGCCGGCACGTAATATCGCCGTCGCTGTCGCATAACAAAACAGCGGGAATACGGCCCGGCCAATCAGCATTAAATGATTGGCCGCACGATCCAGAACAATATCGTCCCAATGATCTACGACCATTAGCACAGCCGCCATGATTTTAATAAAATCCAGTGCCGCCCCCGTGGTCGGCAGGTTTGCTGTGAATGAATCCTGTTTTTGTGCCATAATACTGCCCATAGAGAAACTTTAAGAAAAAATGCTGATTGCTTTCAATTATATAGTGGAAATTTAATGCAAACTCTGTCATAAACTATAGCAAAATTCAGGACTTCTACAGGATAAAATAATGGCAGATACAAAAAAAACTGAAACCGGCACACGTCGTGACTTTCTGTACCTAACGGCAGGTGCCGTCGGTGCTGTCGGGGCCGCCACGACATTATGGCCCTTGGTTGACAGCATGAATCCGGCGCAAGATACGTTGGCTGTGGCCGAGACCGAGGTCAATATTGCCAATGTAGAATCCGGTCAAGCCATCACCGTTGTCTGGCGCGGCAAACCGGTTTTTATCCGTCACCGCACGGCTGTAGAAATTGAAGATGCACAGAATACCGATCTTGCCGATCTCCGCGACAAACAAACAGATAAGGAACGGGTAAAACGGCCCGAATGGCTGGTTATGGTTGGCGTGTGTACCCATCTTGGCTGTGTACCGCTCGGTAATGCCGAAGGTCAGCCAACCGGTGATTATGGTGGATGGTTCTGCCCGTGCCATGGGTCACATTATGATGAATCCGGCCGCATCCGCAAAGGTCCGGCACCCACCAACCTTGAAATCCCTCCGTATGAATTTTTGACAGACGATGTCATTCGTATCGGCTAAAATAGACTAAGACAAAGAGGATCCTATAGCCATGGCCGCTAAAGACAGAGAAGCTTTTGATAACAAAATCATCGAATGGATTGATCAGCGTTTGCCGATCTTTACCGCGATTGATAAAGAATACGCCAAATTCCCGGTACCAAAGAATTTCAACTATTTCTGGAATTTCGGTGCCATTGCCATGGTCATGCTGACCGTTATGATCATAACCGGTATTTTCCTGGCCATGAGCTATACCCCGCATGCTGATTATGCTTTTGACAGTGTTGAACGTATCATGCGCGATGTGAATTTTGGCTGGCTGCTGCGCTACACACATATGAATGGCGCTTCTTTCTTTTTTGTTGCTGTTTATATCCATATTTTCCGGGGCATGTATTACGGCTCCTACAAAACACCGCGCGAACTTTTATGGATTTTCGGCGTTATTATCCTGCTTTTGATGATGGCGACAGCCTTTATGGGCTATTCCCTACCGTGGAGCCAGATGAGCGGCTGGGGTGTTAATGTTATCACCAGTCTTTTCGGGGCTTTCCCACTGGTCGGTGATGGTATTGTAACCTGGCTATGGGGTGGTTTTTCGGTGGATAACCCGACACTGAACCGTTTCTTTGCCCTGCACTTCCTGCTGCCTTTTGTGCTGGCTGCTGTTGTCTTCCTGCATGTCTGGTCGCTACATATTACCGGATCAAACAACCCGCTGGGCATTGAACCGAAAACCGCAAAAGATACCGTACCTTTCAACCCGTATTATACAGTTAAGGATATGTTCGGTCTGGGCGTCTTTTTACTGTTCTTTGCCTTCTTTATCTTTTTTGCGCCCAATTACCTGACCCATGCCGATCATTACGTGCCGTACAACCCGATGCAGACACCGCTACATATTGTGCCTGAATGGTATTTCCTGCCTTTCTATGCCATCTTGCGGTCTTTCACGGTCGATATCAGCATTCCATTTACCGATATCATTCTGCTACCGGCAAAACTGCAGGGCGTTCTGGCAATGTTCAGTTCGATCCTGATCCTGATGATTTTGCCTTGGCTTGATCGTTCGCCTGTACGCAGCGCCCGTTTCCGGCCTATGTTCCGGCCACTGTTATTGTTGCTGGTTGTGGCCTTTGTTGCTTTGGGATGGGCTGGTGGACAGCCTGCCGAAGGGTTACCATTATTGGTCGCCCAATTATCAACAGCGTATTACTTCATGTTTTTCCTACTGCTGGTGCCGTTCCTGCACAAGTTCGAAAAACCGTTACCGCTGCCAAAATCAATCCATGACGGGGTTAAACAAGGACTATAAAATGAAAAAAAGCCTAATACATTCTTTGGCCAAATCTCTGACGCTTGCCGCGCTTGTCTCTGTTTTGTCGTTCAGCCCTGCGGCTGCGGCAGAAGATGCGCCAACACCGCTTGAAATGGACTGGCCGCATAAAGGGGTCTTTAGCACCTATGATAAATCCGCGCTACAGCGTGGCTTTCAGGTCTATCGTGAAGTTTGCGCCGCCTGTCACGGCATGGATCACATGGCGTACCGCAATCTGGCGGATATCGGCTATAACGAAGATGAAGTCAAAGCGATCGCCAGCGAATATTACGTTGAAGACGGCCCGAATGATGAAGGCGAAATGTATGAACGCACGGCTGGGCCTGCTGATAGCTTTAAAGCACCTTACGCCAATGAGGCCGCAGCACGCTACGCAAATAACGGCGCTTTGCCACCGGATCTGTCTTTGATCGTCAAGGCCCGCGGTGGGGGAGAAGACTATATTTACGGCGTACTCACCGGCTATACCGAAGCGCCCGCAGGACAAACATTGCTGGCCGGCCAGTACTGGAACAAATACATGATCGGTCACAAGATTGCCATGCCGCCGCCACTCTATGATGGTGCTATCGTTTATTCTGATGGTACCGAGGCAACGGTTGAACAGGCAGCGCATGATGTTACACAATTCCTGGCTTGGGCCGCTGAACCCCATATGGATACCCGTAAGGCCATGGGCTTTAAGGTGCTCTTGTATCTTCTGGCTTTTACTCTTTTGATGTGGTTCGCCAAAAAGAAGCTTTGGCGCGACATTAAAAAATAATAATTTTGCAGAAATGCCGGTACATCTAACCATCAGCTTTATTGCTGCTGGATTTTACCGGTTATTTTTGATATTGTCTTAAATTGTTCCCGAAAAATGGAGACTTCCGATTAGCGCAACCATGATGCTCATTCATATTATTGGTGGGGTTTCCCTCCTGCTTTGGGGCGTTAAGCTTGTCAGCAGTGGGCTTAATCGTGCCTGTGGGGCATCATTACGGCGTTTTATCACTAAATCCACTAAGAACCGCTTTAAAGGCCTTCTATCCGGCACCTTTATTGCTATGGCCTTACAAAGCTCGACTGCTGTTGCCTTAATCACGGCCTCTTTTGCCTCCAAAGGCTTGATCAGTACGTTTTCCGGCATTTCTTTAATGCTAGGCGCGGATATCGGCACCACGCTTGCGGCCCAGATCCTGATTTTCGACTTAAGCTGGTTGGTTCCGGTTTTGCTGACCAGTGGTTATATGATGACCCGCGCCCAAACCGGCCGGGGCCAGTATAAACATATCGGCAGCGCCTTACTTGGTATCGGTCTGGTATTGTTAGCCCTGCAAATGATCGTCGAGGTCTCCGAACCGCTCCGCGATTCAACTGTATTACAGGTATTGATCAGACCATTGACCGATGAACCGATTCTGGCTTTGCTGTTTGGCTGTCTGCTGACGTGGCTGGTACATTCCAGCCTGGCCATGGTTTTATTATTTGCCTCTTTTGCCGGTACTGGTGCTATTCCGGTTGCACTGGGTATTGTTCTTGTTCTGGGCGCGAACCTTGGCAGCACGCTGATTGCCTTTTTTGATACCCTGACCGAAAAACCAGCCGGGCGGCGTATTCCGCTTGGCAATGTCATCATTCGCAGCATCGGGGTTCTGCTGGTGTTGCCTTTTGTCATTCATATTCCGCCCCTACTGTCCGAACTGTCCGAAAATCCGGCGCGGATGATGGTCAATTTTCATACCGCCTTTAACATCAGTCTGGCGATCCTGATGCTCCCCTTCGTACAGATCATAGCTGGCCTTGCTAACCGGCTAATGCCGGATAAGGCTGCCGGCGAAGATAAAAACCAGCCACGCTATCTGGATTACACCGCCTTTGAAACTCCCGCCGCCGCCCTTGCCAGCGCTGAACGGGAAACACTGCGCATGAGTGATACAGTCGCCAAAATGCTTACCGATACACTGGAAGTGTTCCGTACCGATAATCCAACACTGGCCCATAAAATTCACAATCGGGATAATCGTGTTGATATTCTGCATGATTCAATTAAAAAATATCTCGCCCGCATTACACGGGAAAGCCTGAATGATGATGAAAGTCAGCGCCACCTGCAGATCATGACCTTCTCGACCAATCTTGAACATATCGGGGATATTATCGATAAAAGCCTGCTTGAACTGGCTGATAAGAAAATAAGAAACCATCTGACCTTTTCACGGGAGGGCTTTAGCGAAATTCACGAAGCTTATTCGCTGGTCATCGATAACCTGACACTGGCACAACATATTTTCATGACCGGTAACCTGAAAATGGCCCGCCAACTCTTTCAGGATAAAATGGATCTGAACAAGCTTGAGATCCAGACCTCTGAAAAACATATGCGGCGCCTGCGCGAAGGGGTCAGTGAGGCTCACAGCACGACCAGCCTGCATCTTGATATCTTTCGTGATTTACGCCGGATTCAAGGCTATCTGACGATGATTGCCTATCCTACACTGGAATCAGCCGGAGAACTTTACAAATCCCGCTTGAAACACAATGGCAGTGACGAAACCAATAACGACTAACCTGTCACTCACCTGTTTAACAGCCTGAATATCCTTACTCATCAAAGGTTTATTCTTTAAACAGCTGTCCGGCAAAAGGGTATCTGTTAATAGAGCTTAACAGTAATGTTGATCAGGTTAACAAAGCCTTAAATCACTCCTGAAATAGTTAACGCCACATTAACGATAAAATTCAAGCACTTAACCGGCTGTTAACATTTTACCTGCTATAATTAAGTTATGGAAAGTTAATAAGTTTTACTTTAATTGTGCCTCCACATTAGAAAACCACCTCCTGCCTCCGGGGGTGGTTTTTTTTGTTAGATATATCCCGATGTAAAATCAAATTTAATGTATAAACAGATCATAAGCCCCGATCAAAAACGGCGATCATGCCCAAATAAACGGGGTTTACGGCGCTGGGCGTTTTCTTCCGGGGTGTTTTCATTGGCGGCATCGGGTTGATTTACAGTCATTTTGACGACATAATCACGATCCGTCCAATGATTGCCCGTACGGGTTTCAAAACCGATATAATGTGGCGTCTCTGTATATTCACGGGCGATAGAGGCTTTACCGGCTTTCAACCGGATTGTCTGGCCATTTTCAGCCATCAGTGTTTTAATACCATTATCCTTTAACAAGGCCTGATTTGCCTCACGTAGGCTTTTATCACCATGGACAGGGATAACGGATTTGGCATTTGATAATTTAGCCAATTGAACGATTTCCTTCTGGCGGGCATGGGCATGGGGATACAGTTTATATTCCGGATGTGACATCACGGTAAACCCCCGTCTTTTTAATTCATGAACCAGAACGTACTTATTTTCTTTATCCTGTCCTGGCATATTCGGCCCGCACATCAGAATAATATCCCGTTTCGGGTCAAGTTCCAGCGTTTTACTGCGGCCGAACGCCGCACGTACCAATGAAGAATTACGCTGCCCTAATACCCCTGCCACCATAACGATACTATTTCGTGATGGCGTATCGGCAAATTCGCGTTGGTTCTTGGCTGAATTTAGACTTCTGATCCGCAAGGGTTCACGGATATGGTCTTCCAATCTTAAACCGGTTTCATGCAAGGCCGAGAACACCTGATCATGCGACCAGCTGTCTATAAACAGGGTTTTGCCGTGTTCTGCTGCGACTTTAGCAACAGACGCCATATTCTCTTCACATCCTGGATGGGTCGCCATGATAAAGCGCTTGTTTTTATACTGGCGGAACAAATCACGAAGGGTCTTACGAAAATCACGTTCACTGACTGGTTTTTTATCACTGTCAGCGCCGGTCGAATCCATTAAAAGCAGGCTGACTTTATCACCGACAATACGCTTATATTGTTTTTCATCAAAACCCGGCCCCCAAATCAGGGTTTGATCGGGTTTCCAATCACAGGTATGGACAATTGTGCCTTCTTCGGTTTTAAAAGCAATACCAACCGATTGCGGTGTCGAATGACTGACCGAGAAAAATCCGATATCAACGCCGTCACGACGGATCGTCTGGCCGGCGGCAATTTCCTTAACCCGTGGCCATTCATCGGGCGGAATATTTTCATTGTTCAAATGCTGGTATAAACGCTGTTTGGTATAGGGCGTCGCAAAAATAAGCGGCATTTTATAACCCATCAGCATCATTTTGGAAATAGCCCCGATATGATCACGGTGTGAATGGCTCAGCAAAATCATATCCAGCGGTTTCTTCGCCGGTTTCAAATTATCTTCCGGTCCGTATGCAAAATAATCGCGCATATCAGCAATAACAGAATCACAATCAACCATTTGGGGATGTTCAAGATTTTTGTTGTCGCCAAACAAGTCACCGGGATCGACCATACAGCGGAATCTGCTGTCATCCTCGTATTGAATTTCCAATACGGATGTATTACCGCCAATTTTGGCCTGATTTAATCCGGACAAAAACCGGTACAGCACATCTTTAACTTTCCGGGACACGGGACGGGGCGCATTATCGATAAAATCTTGTCTCATCTGTCCCATTGCTTATCCCGTCTTCGAAATTGTTGATTCATTACGGATACGCAACCAGTGCCATAAAACGGATTTTAAAATATTTTCACGGTGATTGTCGGCGGGCGGCTCGGTTACAAACTGAAGTTCAAGCGCCATATGCTCTATTTCCGATGGTGCCAGCATCAAAAGATCGATCTGCGGATAAACAGTATCGAGTTTTTTGGCAAGCTCATAACTATTGGTCCAGTCCAGAGGCATGGTCCATCTCTTTTATTCACTTTTGAAGTTATATAAAGGTAGCAGACCGGCACTCGTCTGTCGATTCAATTTTACGAAAGCCCGCCGGTACAGGCTATATATGTGCCTGACTAGTTACTACTCGGCGCCAGATCAAGGCTATCATGTTGTTCCCAAGTATCGATATCATGGGCATATTCCGCCGCCAACATCACAGAGAGTTCTTCCATACGCTTTTGCAACTGGGTGACCTGCTGCAAATGCAGGCTTTTACTATCAAGATTATTTCTTAATAAGGCCGCAGGATTTTCGATCAAACGTGTCGCAAAATCAGGGGTCATGTACCGTTCCTCTGCTAAGGCATGAAGAATTTCATACTTGCTTGGGGTTAAGGATGTATCAGACAGCGGCAGGCCGGCAGCCAGACGTATGTCCTGAACTTCGGGCAAAGGCTCTGTCGCCGGGCCGGCGACACGGTCGGCCAACATTTGCCCGATCACGGCATGAATGGATTGTTTACGCGCCGCATTTGACCGGATACGGTTAAACCGGGCAATACCGGTCGCACTATTCAGGCGGGTCAATGGGATTGCAGCAGGCGGGTTATGATCGACAAAACTGCGTTTTAAATCATCAAACTTTTGCTGATTATAGGCTGTATCAAGAGTATAAGTCATAATCTCCCCCCATAAAAAGGAGGATCCAATGGTTATATCCTCATTCGGGGTCGCCCCGGCGACAGTACATCCTGACACGCCGTTATTCGCATCCAGATCACAATAATTAGCTTTATACCGCTCCCAGCGTTCCTGAACAACAGCAACCGGGCCTTTGGCTTCTGCCGTGCCGGCAGCCGCTGTTGCACGCTTACTGGCATCGTTGGCAGATCCTCTGGAAATATCCTGAGCGGCCTGTTCCCGGCGGCCATATTGTGGATAAATACTATCTGCCTGACAGGCAAATTCACTTGGCATCATACGTTTATGCGCTTCATGCTCAAGCTGACGCCCTTCTTGAAAATGTTTGTTATGCTCCTCGGCATCCATTTGTGCTTCGAGCTGCTTGGTTTGATCTATTGTTGCTGTATTCAGCTGGGCCGTCATATCCTTCTGTGCTGGTAGCATGTCATCATTCCACCAGTCACCAAAACCTTCACGAACATTCTCGTCAAACTCTTGCACTCGGGTTTGGACTTCATCCTGCCCTGTTGAAACATCAAGACTGATAAAATTATCAAGACCACCCTGGAAACTATCAATCATGCTTAAGGTATCTTTTACCCAGATAAGAAGTGCTACAACCGAGCTTGCTGGATTCTCACAGAAAGAATAAGCCGGCTTCGGTTTTAGGGCAACAAACATGGAAATCATTGCCACCAGACCAACAGCGGAAAACACGACCCTCAGCTTATATTTATACATCCATGCCATTATCTTACCGTTTCCGTTGATGCAACCTTATTACCCAGCTCGACAGCAAACAAGGTGGTTAAGCGCTCCGTTTGCGCAATCAAGTCATTCAAAGTAATCAATTTCAACGCTTTCATATGCACATCTTTTTGCGCCAAAGTCGCGCTGTTATCCCCCAAACGTTTAAAGAAATTAGGAGAGTTGATATATTCAAGATACCCTTGGCGAATCTCATATTTACTGGGCTCGTCCGATGTTTCGATCAACGGAATACCCTGTGCTGTCCTCATATCCTGCAATTCGGTCATCGTAACCCCCAGCGGCAGGCGCTCGGCAACAGAATCGGCAATAATACTGGACGAGACATTTAACTGCGCGGCCATTGAGCGTTTTTGTAACATTGCAGCGCGGCCATCTGTCGATTGAAAACTATCAGGCGGCAGGACAGAAGCCTGTGGCCGTCCCATCAAATTATTCATCGCCGCTTTTAACACAAGGGCATCTTCAGCATTGGTCACATCCAGCGTATCCTTACCATACAATGTATGGGTAATATTAATATCCGCATCAACACGACTGCCATCTGCCGTACAGCCGGCCTGACCGTTATTGGCACTGGCATTACAAAACAATGTCTCGTAATTATTCCAGTCACTTTGTGTTGCCGCAGCAGGAGAATTGCTATCTACCCCGCTATCATTCATAAACCGCCCTGATGTTTCATTTGAAACCGCATTACCGGCAGCGCGGGTGATTTTAGCGGCGCGGCCGGCAGAAGGCAGCGTTGAATCAAAAACACAGCTGTCTTCTGATGGTGTATTTTCTTTCCAGGCGTTAACTTCATCCACTTGGGTTTCGCGCTGAAATTCCACCTGGTTTGCCGCATCATCGGCAGAATTCAAAACACGGGATTGGTCGATCATTGCTGTATTCAACTGGGCGGTCATATCTTCGTAATTTTCTTTCCAGCCATCCCACAAATCGGATAATGTGTTTCTTTGACCATCGCTGAAACTGTTAATCTTGTTAAGCATATCCAGCAGCTCGACCGGTAGCAACGCCGAAACATAAGCCTGCATTGTGGCGACAAAGCTATTAATCGCGGCAGCCTCTGCCGATACAGATGCGGCTTGCTGCGATGATACCTGCCAAGGTGTTTCACAAAGCGCATAAGATTTCTTTGCCGAAGACAGATAAAGGCCGGTCGTCACCACCATTACGCATAAGATGGCGAGCAGTCCAAATTTCCGTACCTTTTTAAATTCTGTTTTCTGCATTTGTTATGATCCTATTCCGAAGATGGCGCTTCTCTCAAAGAGCCTTCTTCACCTTGTTGCATATCAATATCAATTGCGGTTTGAACAGCCAGCGCCAGAACACCACGTTCCAGCAATTCATAATATTCCCGGAGCTGGGTCAGATAAAATACACTTAAGACCAGGCTTTCCCGCTCCAGATTTTCAATACTGCCTATATTGTCCATATTATAATGACCGCTGGTAAATTTTTCGGTACTAACAGCATGTTGAATTTCTTTGTAGCTTGGGTTGCTTGATAAATTGGAAAGCGGAATGCCAGCATCCGTACGCAGCGCTGAGACCAGAGGTTCAACATTACTGGTTGGCAGGCGTTGACTGGAAATATAATCAGGAATGGCCCGCGCCACATTACGACGCGCGACCAGTGAGCGCTTATCAAGAAGCCGTTCCCTCCCGTCCAGCGTGGTGAGGGAAATTTCTGACTGCGGTTCCAGGGGCATAATACCGACAAGATTTTCTTTCAAAGCTTCCAGCGCCGCCATTTCATTAGGATTGCGCACATCAATGGTCAGATTATTAAACAGAAAACGGCCAGGCTCGATATCCGCATTCCGTGATTCCGCTGGCGGCGGGGCCATAGCAGCCGGACAGCCGGTCATACCATTATTGTTATCAGGATCCACCAAATACTGGCAATAGCGGTTCCATTGATAATTTACCGCCTGAACCGGTCCATTCTCGTATTTACTGCCTGTTTTATTGGTTCCGGCGGAAATTGCATCACGTTCACTTGCCTGACGGAAACCACGGGAAAAAGAGTTAGTCCGCGGGAAGCTGCCAGCCACGCTACCACTAACACACAACTGTTCACTGGGCTCATAGCGCGCACGGGCGTTTTCTTCCTGTTGTGATACAGTCTGGGTATGCTTATTCATTAAACTGGCATCTATGGCCGCGCCTGTCTGCCGGTTCTGGTCAACATAGGCGGTATAAATCTGACCCATATGGTTTTGTAAAGCCGGCCGGAAATCATAAGCCCATAAACTATCCTGCCATTCCATAAACTGGCCTTCAAGAATATCATTAATCCCATCAAGAACGGCTTTAACAAATTTATCCCACGCATCGGCGAGCCAGTCCGTAAGATCTTCATACTTGCTCTGTATATAACTCTTAAAGGCACTGAAAATTGCCGAGGCTGAAGTCGCCGTAAAACCAATCGGCACACATACAGGAGAACCAAATGGGCAGTTGCTACACATACTAGGGGCGACAGTGGCACCGGCATAGGCTTTATTGATTTCGGATACCCCCATCGGGGCGATACCGAAAAACAAAACAATAAAGATGGCAAAAGCTCTTATTTTCATCATTTTCTCTTAATCATACGAAACGCTGTCTTCAAGATTGGCGCCAGTATTTTGACTGGTTGCCATCGTGTTATGGGCCGCCTGGGATGCCGATAATAAAGCTATATTCTTATACATATCCAAAACATCATTAAGCTGTAAAACTTCAATTGCCTGTACCGCAATCTTTTCACGGGTAACCGCTTCGGGTTCGGTAACATTGTTCATATTGTAAACGCCACTCCAGAAACGCTCTTCAGCCAGCGCATTCACCAGTTCGTTCCAGCTCGGGTTACCGGACATCTCGACCAGATCAACGCCGGCACTACTCCGCAACGCCTGTACATAGGTATCCATCCGGCTTCCGGGCATACGGCGTGCGATGACATCCGCAACAGCCTTTTTGGCCAGTGTTCTTTGCGCCCGAACAGCGCGTTTATTTAAGAAGAATTCCCGTCCGCTGACAGAATTCATCGCTGACTCGGCCATCACCTGTGGTGCTTCCGGTTCAACCAGATTACGGGTCAAATCATCCAGCGCCTCTTTTTGGCCAGGGGTCGTATCAATATCAAGTGTATCCTGTTTAAAAATCACTTCTTCGACCAGAATATCATGATCGGTATAGGGTGCAGGCGGATTGCCGAAACAACCATTACCGCCATTGGCATCCGGGTTACAATATTTAGCCACATATTTATCAAAACGGTCTTTCTGATAGGTTGCATCCCCACCAGCAGACGCGCCACCGGCTTCATTACCACTAATGCCCAGACTTTCAGCCGGTAAGGCCCGTTTCATAGCCTTGGTGATAACCCGCGCACGGGGCATACCGCCGGATACTGTACCGGCGACACAAACAGATTCGCTTGGTGTTGCTTCACGGTGCGACCGGTACTCGTCCAAATCTATTTCGCGGAATGTGCGGTTTAATTGCTGACCATCCTTTGCCGCGGCTAATTGGCGGCTCTGATCAATAAGCATGGTATTCAACTGTCCGGTTTGCTCCTGCATCGCCGGGGTCAGGTCATAGGCATAAAAATTTTCATACCAGGTTTTCGAGTTATCTTCCGCCGTAACAAGCTCACCACTGATCAGCGTATTAAAACCTGTCATCAAAGACGTATAGACGCTTTCCACGGCGCTATAGGCGCTCCACAACTGAGGAATAATCGTGCCCACATCCAGGGCATTCATCGCAAAACTGACCCCGCCGACAATAGCTGTACAAGGCGTGCCACAGGAACACTGCGCCCGCGCCGGCGTCGGTTTAACAATTTGATAGGTAGAAAAGCCGATCAGCCCGATTATAAAAACCGCGGCCAGACCAGTAAGAATTCGTGATTTACTTTGCCCAAAAATTTTTAACATCTCTGTCTATTGCCCACACTCTTACCCATAGATTCAGTATACCACAATTTACTTAAGTGTGGCGAATAAATAGGTATTTTTCAGGAAAAACAGTGCTTTTGGACGCTGTTTATTCTACATTATACGCCTTGATTCGCAGCACATAGCCACCCTGCTTGCCTTTGAACAACTGTCCGTAAGGCCGTGGTTCAACTTCAACGAATTGATCAAGCAGCGTTTTAACAGCCTCGGCAAAGCTGCCGGAATAATTAACCGGACGTTTTAGCAGGTAATCATAATCAATTGTCCATTCCAGAGATGATCCATCCTGAATCGCCCATTTTTGCAGCGTTTCACGCAAAGTTTCATCGGCGCTTGCTGACCAGTCACCAGACACCGCCTTAGACGATTCTACGGGCGCTTCATTATATGAAAATGACCGGCTTGGCGGGATAGCAGACTTTACATCTCTAACCGGTTCGGAAACCGGCTGATTTGAAAGACTTTCTGCTGCCGGCTGTCGATAAGATGATTTGGACATTTGTTGCGGCATCATGTCCTGATTCGCCGTTTTAACCGAAGAAGTGGCTGAAACCTCTGTAGAATGTGGCGCCGTCCAGTTTTTTGGCAGCCAGTCCGTCGAAGAATCTTCGTCCAGATCAGGTTCTGCACTAATGCCTGTCGGTGCCGGAGATCCGGCGACATCATTAAGCTTGCTATCATCTTTTACGATATAAACATTCTGGCCTTTAAGATAAAAATCCAGACCCAGATCATTCAAACCCTGACGCAATGTCGATTGCCAGTGTCCATCACCATTCCAGGTCATGCGCTGGCCCATATCTACGTTACGGGCAAAAGCAGGATTATAGCCCTGCGGCAAAATTTGTTCCATTGCCATGACCATGGGGATATCTTTACCAAATCCGTAATAACCATCCTCGTCCCCGGTAACAGGCGTTGACGTTGATGCGGCAACAGGGGCTGATGTTGGCGCTGATGCCTGTGACGCATGCTCCGTATTCAGCTTTCTGATAATTTGACCGATATCGTCTTCGGCAGCAGGTTCGAAAGGTGCTGTTTCAGGCACGGCCAGCTCTGTCGCACCTGTTTGGTTCCATGTGATCGGTTGCTGCGATGCCCGTGGTTGCTGCGGCGCTGGTGAATACGACTTCACAGGCGCGCTTTTCGACGCCGATTCATCAACATTTCCGCTCTCTTCAATTGTCTCGATCGTTTCAACCGGAGAAACCGGCGCCGATTCAACAACAAAACCCTGAGCTTTCGTCGGCGCACCACGCCATTCAAAACCAGCATAACTTTGCGTTACTGTCAGTGATAGCGCGCACGCCGTCGCCAAAAAGACCATATTTTTTTTCATGCGTAGTACCCCAGTTACAACCTGTTCAAAAATGTTGCCGTTATTATGAAGGGCTTAGGCCAGGCTTTCAATAAAAATCATGCCTAAAATCAAGGAAAGTGCTCTATACCGATCCGGTATCTTTGAATTTCCGTTTTGAAGTCCAGATAATTCCCGGACGATACCGTCCGATAATCCAAGTTCTAAGTGACCTCAAGGCCGATTCAAAGGTCAAACCGCGGCGTTCCAGAAGGATAAAGATCACACTGACGACAAAAGCCATCAATATTGTCCATTTCCGGAAATGGATCAAGACCAGCACCCACAAAGCCCCTGCGCGGGCATCCAGACGGAAAAATCGCGCCGGCTTCATCGTGTTTCGCCAATGCCAACCCTGCATTTCATCCATAAATAAGTTCTCCGGTTAATGTATTTATCTGTATATAGTGTACGCCATTAAATATTAATAAGCTGTAAGTTTTTTAATCATCTCCCATAGCTTCAACATTTTCGCGATTTTTTGCGCCTTGCACATAAGTAAGATAATGGCGTTTATCAATCAGACCGGCATCATATGCATCTTGTGCTGATTGTTCCATGGTCTGCCCATGTACGGGCACCATCTGCATGACCTCATAAGACCATTTATCAAACTCCATATTCAAAAGATATTCACGGATTTCTTCGGTAAAAACCAGCCATTCCCGAAGGCCGACCCGGCCACCGCCGATCCGCGGTGCCAGAGTCTGCGTGACAATCATGCGCAATGTTTCAACAAGTGAATAAGCCCGTTCGGAACGTTCTGACGGCTCAAAGGTTGAAACCATCCGGCGAATGGTTGCGGCAACCCCCGTCGTATGAACCGTGGCATAAACCGTGTGACCGGTTTGACCGGCTTCAATCGCCGCCGACATGGTTTCGCGGTCACGGGCTTCCCCGACCAGAATAATTTCCGGCTTCCGGCGCAGGGCGTTCCGAACGCCAGCGGCAAAGCTCGGTAAATGGCGCGGAATCTCGCTTTGGCCAATCAGAGAGCGCTTGCTTTTGACCGTATCATAGGTAAATTCGATCGGTGATTCATAGGTCAGCATTTTACCGCAGCCTTTTTCCAAAAGCATCCGGTTACCAGCCGCCAGCAGGGTCGATTTACCCGAACCTGTTGGGCCTGTGACCAAAACCAGCCCCTGACGCGGGAACCAGCTGTCCCTGATATCCTGCTCGATATCCAGATCATCCATGGTTGGTGGTGATGTCGGCAAGGTCCGCATCGTGACCGAAACCCCGTCACGGCCTTCCACCAGAACGGCGGTAATGTTGACCCTGAAACGTTTACGGTTAAAACGGTCAGCCATGACTTCGTAAGAAATATCAATATCCTGCCCACCGGCCAGACGTGCCAGCGCTTCGGGGCCATAAAGCTTGGTAAGCAAGGCGCTCATATCCGCAGCGTCCAGCGCACGGTACGTTCCCGGATACAAAACACCGGAAATCTCGTTAAACACCGGTCGGTTACTTTGGAAAGTTACATCGGAAGAGCCTTGTTCGACACACCACAGTAAAAACGGGTCAATATGCTCTTCCTGAAAACGATCAGGCTCTCCGGACCAGGTTTGCTTGACGTCATCAATACCTTTTTTTAATAAACTGACAGGTCTTTTCATGCCCCAGAAACCAAGCCTCTAATGTTTTTGTTATGCCTGTTAACTATATAAGCCCGATCGAACATCCGGCAAGCGTTTAGCGATCCAAAGCCCGCCAGGATTCAGGCGATGTATTGAATTGCGCCGGTCCGGTAATACGAATAGCCCGGTCACCAACCCGCATTTGATTCCCGCCACCGGTAACACCACGATCTTCATGCATGGCATAAGGCGAAAAGACCAATCCCTTGGCGAGCAGCATTTTATAACGGATCATACCGGTAAAATCAGCCTGCAGGCGGTTAAGGTTGGATTCGAACATTTCTTCGGCTTGACTATAGCCCTGTTCCCAGCCTTCGCTGATCCATTTATTCCAACTGGCTTCCTCAGCTTCATCGCGCGGCCAGAGAATTTCAGGCGGCGGGCGAACTTCGCTCCAGTCCTGTTGCAGATACTGACGCCAGTTGCGCGGTGCTGTGGTGATTTTAGCACGCTCGCTAATGTTATAAACCCGATCAGAGACAGCCGCTTCCTGACCTTCATCGATTACGGTCAAGGCATCCAGCGCTTCACGAACAATCGGCGGCTCTATCAACATACCTGACGGAGCCTTGATCAACAGCTGACGAAAATTAAAAACCCGGTCGAGCGCGTCTTCATGACCACGCAGGCGCTGCATAATTTCGTAATTACGTTTAGCCAATCCGCCGCGGGCACCAAAGGACAGCGCCGCTTCGCGCTGGGCATCCTTGCGGATATCCAGATCCAGCGCATCCATTTCTTCGTCAACGCTGTGATCGATCAAACCTTGTGATGTATAGGTGGACTTAACATTCTGTAGATCCTGTATGCGGTAAGGCACGGTTTTCTCGACACTGGCGTGTTGAGCATAGGCAGGCCCCGCCGCAAAACCGGCGCCGGCAATACAGACAAACAGGATAGTTTTAACCGCTGTGCGCAGGTGCATAACTAATCTCCACGACTTGACGTTCAGCATCGACCACAACATCAGCCTGGCGACCCGCCTGTAGACCAACATCACGGAGGACTTCAATCACCGGCTTTTCAACAGCGGTAACATTTACAATAACAGGAACCGGAGGCTCATTGCCCTGGATCTGAAACTTATAGCCCGCGCGATCAGCCAGTTTAACAAGAACAGGCTCAACCGGCCCCGACCAATCAAGCGTCACAGTACGCATCAATTGTACCGGCGCGTTTGGAATGGACTGTATGCTGTTTTCAGCGCTGCGCTTTTGCTCTACTGCTGCCAACTGTTGCAAGGCCACGCTTGCACGGTCAACAGCTGCGGCCAAGCGCAATGAAACGGCATCAGGCTCGCTCGCCAACTGGTTATTAGCAGGTTTCGGAATATAGCTACAGCCACTAACGACAAGGGCAAAAACACCCACGGTTAAAATGCTGGCTAAAGATTTTCTGGCTTTGAACATTATGGTATTGCCCCTGACAAGAATTGATCCACTTCCCTGATATTAGCTAAATCTGACTATATTGCAATCGCCTATTCAACCTTATTATCAAACTTTATCGACATTTAACGTCGTAAAAGCGCTGTTTGCGTCCCTGTACGCGTGTTCGGATTCGCAACAAGACCATTGCGCCGCATGGCATTTATGACTTTTTGCCGATACGGTAATCCGTGTCGCGGTGTTTTCGAATGATAATGGGCAATCCCCTGATACAGACTGCCGGCACCATCACTTTTTGTTTTCAATATCCAGGCCGCAACATGGATATTGGTGCAGGCATCATCCCGCACCCAACGATACGCCGTCCGGTACGGTACATTCCAATGCTTTGCCAATTGCGGAATCCAAAGCGTATTAATCTGCATTGGCCCCAGATCATAGCTTTTATTGGTATTGCGCACCTGCTGGCCGACGCGGCCGCCTTCTACTTCCATAATACCCATAACAACCGCCGGCGGGACAGAATAGGTCTGCGCCGCCATGAAAATGCATGTTGCAATTACTGTTTCGATCATTTTTTTCTACCCTACTCTTTACCCTGCTCTTATTTATCCGGCTCTAACGTACAAAATCTGCCAATAACATCATCGAATTTTCCGGCACACCGGCAATAACCTTGATTTCACCATCAACCGGCGCCCGATAAATTGTGAAAGGTAAAATCGGCAGATCCCACTTTTTAAACACTTCTGTATTAAAATCAACCGCCTGATACAAGCCTTCAGGAATATCACCGGTTTTAGCCAGAGCCGCCTGATCTCCGGCCGCAAATTTACGCCATAAAGCCTCGCTGTTTTCCGAGCTTAGCAAAACAGCTGATTGATCACGATTTGCATCGGTAGAACCAAAAGGTATAAAGCGGATCTGCAACGCACCCTGATCAACCAGCGCCTTCATATGTGCTGTCCAGAAATCGTGGCAATGATCACAGGTCGGATTGATAAATGTATAAATATAAGGCGCATCGGCCTTACCGGCGCTGAACCATTTTGCTCTTTCAACATCGGCATAAATTTTTTCAGAGACCGGCGCTGCGGACTGCTGCACCCGATCACTCAGATTCAAAGCCGCCTGCCCGCCTTCACGGCGAAGATCACGATAAGCCTGTAATTGCTTTGCAGTATGAAGCTGCGCCTCGGGATCAAACAACATCCCCAATACGAAAGCGCCCTCGCTATTGGAATAACCATATTGCGCCTGACCTTCTTCTGAAACAATCAACCAGCCATCAAGGCCAAAATCATCACCCAGATAAGCAATGCTATAGCCTTTATCTTCCAGCTCCTGCAAAGCTTTGTGCTTTTGCTGGGCAAGAGCCGGACTGACAGAAACAAGCCCAAATACAATTAATAACGCGACCACATATCTCATAAACCTTATCCTATATCAGTTTGGTTAAAATATTATAAGCTTTTTGTTCTGCTACGTCTATATTGGGGAACCAAATTCCCCGACCTTGCGTTTTATTAACCAAAAGGTAATAATACTGGGGTAAACCCTACAGGCGCAAAGCCATTCTTTTTTTTCTGGCGCGCATCATTCTAAGGGGGGATGATTATTATGTCTAAAAACAGCACTGCTGAAAAACTACTTCCGGCGATCACCATCGAATTGGTCGATACATTGTCCGAAGTCGATATGTCGAATCTTAGTGAAATTACAGAAACCACCATTAATTCCGGCGGGGGCTTTGGCTGGATTACAGCGCCAGCGCGCGAAAGCCTTGAACGGTACTGGTCAGGTGTTCTGGCTGTGCCCCAACGTCACCTGATTATCGCCCGCATGGACGGTATGCTTTGCGGTGCGGTCCAGCTGGTTGAACCGACATTACAAAACGAGGCACAAAGCTTTGCCGCCAGCCTGCTGGCCAATTTCGTTGCCCCCTGGGCGCGCGGGTATAATATCGGGCTTCAACTAGCCGAAACGGTCGAGGATCTTGCCATCGAAAAAGGCTACACCGTTTTAAATATTGATATCAGAGAGACGCAAGCTTCTGCGATTAAATTATTTGAATCGCTTGGCTACAAGAAATGGGGCGAAAATCCTTATTATGCCCAAATCAACGGCAAAACCATCAAAGGCCTTTATTATACCAAAGTCATTGGCCGGCCTGTCCAGAGCTTACCCTCCATTATCTGACCCTTATAAAGCCGCGCCGAAGACAACACCGCAAAATACAACGGAACCCTATAGGCTTTCCATGTGTTAAGGTTATGTTAAAGATAATTGACAAATACTTAAAATTCAGCCATACTCGCTGATGCGCGCAAATAGATATTTAAGGGGATAACCATGACACCCATCACAACCCGTCGATTACAACCACAACCCCGTCCGGACTATAGTCTTGCGGTGGCCGATGATACATATAGCCTGATCACCGATGTGCTGGCCGGTAAGATCATGACCTCGCTTGAATTCAAACGCTCTTATGCTGCTACCGAAACAGCCGCCGAGCTGTTTGGCCTGCTTGAAAAAGGGGTTTCGGCAAAATCTATAAATCTTCAATATCTCAGCCTGCAGATTTTCGATATGTACCTGACCGGCAATGTTGAAATGGCGAAAATTGGTGAGAAATATTTCATTCAGCTGTCAAAATATGATGTCAGCTACGCCGGTATGGACTTTAACCGCCTTCAGGACGTCATAAAACAAATTCACTATGAAACCGGCAATCCGGCGGCGATTGCTTGTGCTGATGATTTTTATGATCTGCTGGTCTTAAAATTCTTCCAAAACAAACTGACAAACTAAATCAAATTTTAGCCCCGCTTTTAGCGCCGCGCCTGAAAGAAATCGCGTAGCAGCTTTGCGGCTTTTGTTTCCTCTATACCGCCATAAACTTCAGGGCGGTGATGACATGTTGGCTGATCGAATATATGCGGTGCTTGTTCAACGCCACCGCTTTTGGGATCATACGCGCCAAAATACAACACCCTGATACGGGCAAAGGAAATCGCCGTAGCACACATCGGGCAGGGCTCCAATGTCACATAAAGATCGCACTCCGGCAGACGGGTCGTTTCCAGCCGGGCGCAGGCCGCACGAATGGCCAGAATTTCAGCATGGGCGCTGGGATCTTTATCGCGTTCGGTGCGATTACCTGCACGGCTTATAATTTCGCCGCTTATTCGGTCAACAATCACCGCGCCAACCGGCACTTCACCGGAATTTCCAGCCTGTTTAGCTTCTGTTAAAGCTTGATCCATATAGTTGAGTCTGCCATTGTTCATCCTGCATGTAATAAACGGTGATAAAAAGAATGACAAGCCCAGAGACTCCAGAACACAATACACCAGAACACAAGGGCGCGCGTATCGCCAAACACCTGTCCCGTGCCGGTCTTTGCTCGAGACGTGAAGCGGAACGCTGGATTGAGGCTGGCCGCGTTGCTGTCAATGGTGTCAAGCTGGACAGTCCGGTTATGCTGGTCACCGATAAGGATGTCATCAGCGTTGATGGCAAACCCATTTCCGAAAAACAGGAAACCCGTTTATGGCGCTATCACAAACCAGCTGGACTCGTCACCAGCCATGCCGACGAACAGGGCCGCCAGACTGTTTTTGAATCTTTGCCGCCGGATATGCCGCGGGTTATCAGCATCGGCAGGCTTGATCTAAATACCGAAGGTTTATTGCTGTTGACCAATGATGGTGAATTGTCACGCCATCTTGAACACCCTGATACCGGCTGGCGTCGCCGTTACCGCGTACGGGTTTATGGCGAAGTTACCCCCGAAAAGCTACGAATCTTGAAAAAAGGCATTACCTATAAAGACATTACCTATCGCGGTATTGATGCTAAACTTGAATCAGAGTCCGGCGCCAATTCCTGGCTGACCGTCACCCTGACAGAAGGCAAAAACCGCGAAGTCCGCAATGCTATGGAGTCGATTGATTTGAAAGTAAACCGTTTGATCCGTATCGCCTATGGCCCCTTCCAACTGGGCAATCTACCCGTATCTGGGGTTGAAGAAGTCCCGCGCCGCGCTTTAAAATCCTCGATAGATAAAAAATTCTGGCAGAGAAAAAAATGAAAAAATCATATTTAATTGCTTTGGGGATCGCCGTTGTGGCCGGTTTGTGGATGGCCTCTGGCACCATGGATCAAAACGGTGATGACCAGACAGAAACCGGCAAGGATGTACAGCCCAAGGCCACGCAGTCCCTGAATACCGTCAACACGGTCCAGACCAGAACTTTGACTGCCGAAAAACATACCCGCAAGATCATTATTAATGGCCGGACAGCCGCCTCCCGCACGGCACGGATTTCTGCCGAAATTCAAGGCCAGATCAATGATATTCGTACTGATGACGGTAGCCGGATGAAAAAAGGCGATGTCATTGCCACAATAAAAATAGATGACCGCAAAGTAGCGCTGGAAAGCGCTCGTAACCGTGTCAAACAATTCGAACTGGAATACAAAACCGCGCGTAATCTTGTTGAACGCGGTTTTAGTACCGAAGTTCAGGTCGCCACCCGCAAAGCCGAACTTGAAGACGCCAAAGCCGCGCTACGCCGCGCCGAAATTGCCCTGCAAAACACCAAAATCCGCGCCCCGTTTGATGGTATTCTGGAACAACGCAATGTCGAAGAAGGCGATTACGTCCAGATTGGTGCCGAAATTGCCCTGTTCATTGATCTTGATCCGGTTTATGTCGTCGGCTTTGTTGCCGAACAGCGGATTCAGGATATTGAAACCGGTCAACCGGGTGTGGCCATTCTCCCCGATGGCAGCCGTCACGAAGGACGGGTACATTATATTTCCCGCACCGCTGATCCGGCAACCCGCACCTTTCGGGTTGAACTTGAAATAGCCAATCCTGATCTTGAAATTGCCGATGGCCTGACTACCGAATTGCAGTTGAAAGGACGCACCCGTCTGGCCCATCGTATAACACCCGCCGTGTTAACATTGGCAGATAATGGTGATATCGGCATGAAATATGTCGATGAACAAGGGCGGGCACAATTTCAACCCGTCACCATTACCGCCAGTCAGGCCGATGCCATCTGGGTCGAAGGCCTGCCAGATCCGGTCCAGTTGATTGTTCTTGGACAGGATTTTGTCAAAACCGGTGAAAAAGTCACCGCGATAGAGGCGAATGAGGAGACCAACAGCTCTGCCGGTGACGCGGCTCAAGAAAAACCGACCCCGACAATCCCGTTAACAAAAGGACCGTCCGGTGCACGCGCTGATTGATCAGGCTCTAAAACACAGCCGAACCGTACTTTTAACCCTCTCGCTGATTTTTATCGCCGGGATCTGGGCCTATGTGATGATTCCCAAAGAATCCAGCCCTGATATCAATATTCCGATTATTTATGTCTCGATGCATCACGAGGGCATTTCCCCGGGTGATGCCGAACGGCTTCTAATCCGTCCGATGGAGACAGAGCTGTCATCGATCGAAGGTCTGAAGGAAATGACCGCCACTGGCTATCAGGGTGGGGCCAATATTACGCTGGAATTTGTTGCCGGTTTTGATGCCGATCAGGCGCTGGATGATGTCCGCGAAGCTGTTGACAAAGCCAAACCGGAACTGCCACTTGAAACGGATGAACCAACGGTCAATGAAGTCAATTTTAGCCTGTTTCCGGTGCTGATTGTCACCCTGTCCGGTGATGCGTCTGAACGGACTTTGATCCGGACAGCCCGCGCCCTTCAGGACGAAATTGAAAAACTGACCTCGGTTCTCGAAGCCCCGATCGCCGGTGACCGCGATGAACAGGTCGAAATTGTCATTGATCCTGTCGCAATCGAAAGCTATGGCCTGATCGGGCCTGATATCATCAATTTTTTCCAGCGCAGTGACCAGCTGGTCGCCGCCGGTAACCTTGATACCGGTTCAGGCCGTTTTGCCGTCAAGGTGCCAGGGCTATTTGAAACCATCTATGATATTCAGGATATGCCGCTGCGGGTCAGTGGGGATTCTGTCGTTCGCACGAAAGACATATCAAATATCCGCCGTAATTTTAAAGACCCTGAAAGCTTTGCCAGATTGAATGGCCAGCCCTCGGTCGCTTTGGAAGTCGTAAAACGCACCGGTGAAAATGTTATTGATACCGTAGCGGCAGTCAGGGAAATCGTCCGTCAGGGGCAGGATCGTTTTCCCGAAGGCATCAACGTCACCTTCAGTCAGGATGCGTCAGAAACCATTAAAACCCGGTTGACCGATCTTCAGAATAACCTGATCAGCGCTGTATTGCTGGTCATGATTGTCTGTGTCGCCGCGCTTGGCCTGACCTCGGCCAGTCTGGTCGGTATTGCCATTCCAGGCGCCTTTTTATCAGGTATTCTGGTTTTATATTTCAGCGGTCTGACTGTTAATGTCGTTGTCTTATTCGGGTTAATTCTCTCGGTTGGTATGCTGGTCGACGGGGCGATTGTCGTCACTGAATATGCGGATCGTAAACTCTCCGAAGGTCTTAGCGCCAAAGACGCTTATGGCGCTGCTGCAAAACGGATGTCATGGCCGATTATCACCTCGACCCTGACCACGCTGTCCGCTTTTGCACCTTTGCTGTTCTGGCCGGGTCTGGTTGGTGAATTCATGGTCTATCTGCCGATTACCTTGTTATCGGTGCTAATTTCATCGCTGTTGATGGCACTGATTTTTGTGCCGACGCTGGGCAGTCTTATGGCCCATAGCCGCCGCAAGCCGGGAAATATGTTCAAACTGAACGCACCCGAAGATTTGAAAAAGCTGACCGGTTTTACCCGCGGCTATGTCAATGTCCTTAAATTAGCGCTTAATCATACCGGCAAAGTCCTTCTGCTTGCAGTTGTCCTGTTGATTGCGGTGCAAAGCTTTTATACCAAGTTTAATCACGGCGTGATCTTTTTCCCCGAAATAGAGCCCGAATTCGCAACCGTACTGGTGCATGCCCGCGGCAATATGTCGATATATGAACAGGATGTCATTATTCAGCGGGTTGAAAACCGGATTCGTAATATTGATGGTATTGAAACCATTTACAGCCGTACCGGCAGCACCGGCCGCAATGATCTTGCCGAAGATGTCATTGGCCAGATTCAGCTGGAATTCACCCCGTGGAATACACGGCCATCCGCGGCCAAAATTCTCGAGACCGTGCTAGAGAGAACCAATGACCTGCCCGGCATTATTGTTGAAGGACAAAAAGCCGAAGAAGGCCCCAATCAGGGCAAGCCCATTCAGCTGCAAGTCCGCAGCCAGACGCCAGACCTGTTACCCGGTGCTGTTAGCAAAATCCGCGATATCATGGATAATATCGGTGGTTTCACCAATGTCGAGGATAGCCGCCCTGTACCGGGTATTGAATGGCAGCTTGATGTTAACCGCGCCCAGGCCGCAAAATTCGGGCTGGATATTACGACGATCGGCCAGACCATCCGTCTGGTCACCAATGGCTTGAAAGTCAGCGAATACCGCCCCGATAATGCCGAGGATGAAGTCGATGTTATTCTGCGTTATCCGCTAAAAGACAGATCACTGACCGATCTTGATTCCATTCGCGTCGAGACGTCAGAAGGCTCCGTGCCCATCACCAATTTTATGACCCGCCGCCCACAGCCCAGCGTCAATCTAATTGAACGCGGCAATGGCCTTAGAATGATGGAAATAAAAGCCGATGTGCGCGATGGCGAAAACACCCATCAAACGCTTCAACAACTACAAAGCCGGTTATCCGAAACCAGTTTTGATCCGGGCCTGCAGTTTGAATTCAAGGGTGAAGATGAAGACCAGCGCGAGGCGCAGTCTTTCCTGATGCGCGCTTTTGTCGTCGCGCTGTTTATCATGGCGATTATTCTGGTCACCCAGTTCAACAGTTTTTACAGCGCCTTTTTAATTCTAAGTGCGGTGATCATGTCGACCATCGGGGTGATGATCGGGCTTATGATTACCGGATCGCCATTTAATGTGGTCATGACCGGGATCGGGGTTATTGCCCTTGCCGGAATTATTGTCAATAACAATATCGTTCTGATTGATACCTATGATGTCCACCTTCAGGACGGCATGTCACCGACGGATGCCGCGCTTCTAACAGGGGCCCAACGTCTGCGTCCGGTATTGCTGACAACCATCACAACCGGTCTTGGTATTATGCCGATGGTCTTTCAACTGAATATAGACTTCTTTGCCCGTGATATCACACAAGGCGCGCCATCAACCGACTGGTGGGTTGATCTATCAACGGCAATCGCCTTTGGTTTGGCTTTTTCAACGCCGTTGACGTTGATCGTAACGCCAAGCGCTCTCAAATTCAAAGCTGATGTCAGAAACGGTCTTGATCGTTTAAAAGGACGGTTCCGCCGTAATCATTTATCATCCTGACCGGGGTAAGCATCCTGATCTTCGTTCTGGTTTAGCGCCTCTGCCTGTGCCTGTTCCGGCCCATCAACCGGCTGCGGATTTGCCAGACCCGGGACCAGACTGCGTATAAGATACCGCAGATCGGTAAAGCCACCGGCGGCCTGATCATGTAACCGCCGTGCAATAGACAACCAGATCGGGCTGATCATCAGGCTTAGGGCAATAACGGTAATCATCAACCGGTACCCGGATTCCTGAATAATACCGGCGGCAAGCGCGGTTGCCACCAGAATAAAAGAAAACTCCCCGACCTGACCCAGTACCACACCGGTTTGAAAGGCCCGATCCCACGGCTCGCCCAGAAAATGCAAGATCGCAATATTGACAATGGTTTTACCCAAGGTCACGATCAGCAAAATAGAGACAACAAGCAACAAATTATCAAACAGAAAATTCAAATCAATCAACAGCCCGATAGACAGGAAGAAGACCATCAGCAAAATCGATTGAATGGGGGAGGTCGCCGCATGCATACCGGCTCTGGCATTGGAATTGCCAATAATCAGCCCGGCAACAAAGGCACCATAGGCCGTTGATAAACCCGAAACCCCCGACAGGGTCGCCAGTGTAAAACAGATCGCAAGACCAGCCAGCGGCAAAATATCGGGGCGGTCAGAAATCGCATCGAAAAACGGCAGTTTAATTCGTTCCCGTCGGCTAAGAAACCAGACCAGCCAGACCAGAAAACCAATCGCCATCATCAGCTTGATAATCACCGTATAATCAAATCCTGTGCTGGTCACGCCCATGGCTGTAATCAACAGCAGCATCGGAATAACCGCCAGATCCTGCGCAATCAGCACGCCAACCGTCGTCCGGCCAACCTGCGTACGCAGATCACCGGTTTCCTCAAGAATTTTGATGGCAACCGCCGTACTCGACAAGGTCAAGGCAAAGGTAAAAACAAGGATCTTGGCCAGACTCCAGTCCAGAAATAACCCCAACAGGCCAAAGACAATCAGTGAAAACACCATCTGCAATCCGGCGGTGGCAACCGCGACTTTATAGACGCTTTTGAACCCTCGCAGGCTCAGCTCCATCCCGATCAGAAACAGAAGCATAATAACACCAAGCTCGGCCAGAATACTGACATTATCAGTGGTGGCAATCAAACCTAAACCAGTTGGCCCCAAAAGAATGCCGGCAAAAATATAGCCGACAATAGCCGGCTGCCGGAGCTTCATCAAAATAACACCGCTGGCCAGCGCCACCATCATTACCACCGCAATCGGGGTCAGATCATGTATATGGCCTTCCATGCGGGTCAGCTCCATTTCTTTTTAAAATAATAAGGCCCAACCACCGCCCTCGGCAGTGATCCCAAAACAGACAGGCATAATAAAAAAACCGCCAGATCCCGATCAGGGCTGACGGTTTTAATGTTTCTTAGCGGATATAGAGATGAACTTCGCTGTTCAGCGCTGTATCGCTGGTGGCGGCATTCAGATTAATCCGCTCCAGCGGTACGCCCATCTGGGTCAAAGACCGCAGAACAGCTTCACCGTTTTTACGGGCGGCGGTTGAATACAAGGCCAGCTCCGCAGGGTTACCGGTATCCGGACTGACGGCAACCAGATCAAATTGAACGCCCGGGCGGCTTTCCAGCGCTTGACTGACGGCTGTATACAGGGCTTCTTCATAGTCAAGGTCCTGACGGTCGAAACGGATAACAACCAGCGGCCGGCGGTTTTGGACGATGCCGCCTGAAATTGGTGCCAGTGCCTGTGGCTCGGCCTTACCCGGCGCCGCATCCTGTGCCCGCTTAAACAAGCGGTTTGAAATATTCTGACCGTACAAATCACCATTGGCAATTCCATGTGACAGGGTCTGCAGGTTCATACGTTCTGTCCGCAGGAAGGTTGCCCGACGGTTGCTTTCATCATTTACGGTGTTCAACAGACGATCAAGATGAACGATCATTTGGTTCGCATCATCTTCAAGCACGTTTAAACGCTCGTGATCGGCTTTCCGCGCACCGGACAGGCCGAATGTCGCGCGAATGGATTCCAGTAAAAAGGCAGCTTCGGACGCATCATTGGCAATCCGGCGGCCAAGATCATCAACCGCGCCCGAACTTTCGGCAAGCCGGTTCAATGCCTGCTGCGCTGTATTCCACTCCTGCACCAGATCAGGGTTACCCGGTGTTGTTCCGGTTTGCAATTCGGCATTTATGCTGCTGACCAGATTAAAATAGCGGCTGGAAAGGCCATCATTCTTATGGCGAAGCGACTGTAGCTCATCGCTTTTGCCAGCAATTTGACTTTGCAGGCTATTCAGCTCAGATGAAAGTTCGCTTGCCTTGCGGCCAACCAGTGTTTCACTGCCGGCCTGATAGCTGGAGGCCGTTGTCGAAGAATAATCAGACGCCGTAGAAAAATCACTGCCGATCGGTGCCAGATCACTATATCCGTCTATGCGAATGACTTCCGGCGTTGTTTTATCGCTGACCACCAAAGAAGGCTGATCGGATGTGGCCGATCTATCATTATCCCAGTTTGGCTGTTCCGCCTTGGCCGATAACGGGGTGTTTTCGCAGGCAGAAAGCGCCAGACTTCCTGTCATCAGGGATATAATTAAAGCAGCTTTAAATGTGTTTTGCACGGTATAGACCTCATCTACGGATTCAAATTTTTCTTTTCGGAGTAATACCCTATTAAACCCCGGCAGTCAATAATAATAACAGAGGCATAATACCCTGTTGACCAGTGAAGAACAAGACAGAACTGATGATTTTCTCCACCGGATTTTCCATCTTGACACACAAAGGTTATCAAAACTTTTAAAAAGCCAAACTTTGTGCTTGCAACCCGCTGCCTTTTTAAGGTAGGGTTCAAACCGATTTACAAGGCTAACCGCCGTATGCGCCCGTAGCTCAACTGGATAGAGCATCTGACTACGAATCAGAAGGTTTGGGGTTCGAATCCCTACGGGCGCACCATTTATTTTTCCGATCTCCGTGAACTATAAAAATTGGCAGTTTGCCTTAATAATCTATTTAACCTTCAATATATTCAATATTCAGTCCGGCCATTGCCTTAAGGTATTCTTCCAGCGATACCTGCCCAAGGCCGGAATAAGCACCTGCCTTTAGTTTGTCAGTCCGTGCCATTTTCCGGCACAACACAATTGACGGGATACAGGGAATATAGGGGCCATGGCCATCGCGGGCGAGAATATAAACCGTTTTTTGATGAGGTTTGCCGCCTTTTCCCAGACCTTTCATATGCATATGAAAAGCACTATTTGAACTGCCTACACGATCAAAGATATAGGCCGCTTTCAAAAGCATCGGGCCAAGGGGCTGCAAGGTTTTCACCCAACCCCAGCGCACAGGCCAAGACATCAGCCATAATCCAAAATGCATCAGACGCATTTCCGTCCCGGCATAAAAACGCACCGTTTCCAAATCGGGGTAGGCCATGGGAAATAATTCCAGATCGGGAATTTCACAATTACTTAGCAACCGTTTACCCAGTTGGGGATAGTCTTCATAATGCATATCCTGCCAACCATAGACATCCTGCGCCTTGCCATTAATCATCGTCTTAACCGGCTTGCCGACATAGCTTAGAATGGCAGAGGTTGTGGCCAGCCCACGGTTTGTTTGCTGTGCCGTGGCAATGCCATAATCAAGCTCCACAAGCTTCGAGAATTCCGATTTATATTCATTGACGATGGCCGAGGATAACGAAGGAACGGAGCTTGCCCCGCTGATAACCGTTACGTTATTCCTGACAGCTTTTTGATTGAGCGTATCAATATGGGCGACGAAATCACGTCCATCAGCCAAATCAATATAATGACAGCCTTGTGCAATACAGCTTTCCGCAACATTATATCCCTGCCCCTGAAACGGGCCGGATGTATGAATAACAATATCAGGTGATACTTTTCTAAGCGTTTCATGCAGATTTTTTGTGATATCTGTGACCACATAATCAACATTTGGATGTTGAGCGGTAAAAGCGCGCGCCTTAGCTTCCGACCGCCCCGCAATCGTGATTTTTAAATCCGGCTCCTCGGATAGAACTTTGGTAATATAGGATCCAAAATTCCCGTAGCCTCCTATAATCAGAACATGTTTCATATTTTATTGAGCTGCCTTTACTTTATTTCTTCTCTTCCTTAGATTTATCTTCCGCGGAATAGTCCCTAAAGCTAAAGCGGCCCTTATACCCGTAAATTTTTCCCCATACTGGATGCATGATCTGCATAGACATCTCAAATGTATTGTCATCAACCGCGCGTTCCTCGGCATAGCCTTTGCCAATCAGTACTGTTAAAGGCAACGGCATAAAATGCCCGAACAGATGTAAAACATAGCCCTTATGTTTTAATATAACCTTATTATCCTGCCACAGATAGTTCATGCGCCAGCCAATGCCAAACGGCATGATTTCAACAACCTCGTTTCCCTCAACCTGCAGCATGTGCGATTTGAAATGATAGGGTTTGCGCGTTTTAAAATCGAAATCACGGTCAAAGACAAAGGCTTTGCTTTCCGGTTCGCTTCTAAACGTCACTGTGACAGGCACATTTTGTTCATTATGCGGCGGAATACCGCGCATCATCCATAATAGCGGGCTGAGCCATTTAACCGGCCCTTTGCACATGACATCCAAAGTCCCTTTGATTATCACAATATCGCTTGAATAAGGCCGATTGGCATAGTGCTTTTTAATGACAGGTGGGAGGATATCCCAATCTTCAGCAAATATATTTTTAAAAATTGGTTCGGTCATGTGGGTTTAAACGCCATAAGAAAGAAAACAATAACCAGACCTATGAAAGCGGGCCAGCCGAGCATAAACCATATCTTGAACAGGTGATTATAACGCGGCGGTAATGGCGCGCCAGACTCGACAGCCTGTACCAACATATTTTTTAATTGAATTTGTATCCACACAACGGGCAGCCAGCAAAGACCTGACAGAATATAAATACCATATGTAGCCATAAGCCAGAAATCCATCCAATAAAACCCGCCTTGCCAGACCAGCCAAAATCCTGTTGCAGGCTGTAAAATTACAGCAGGTAATGTAAAATAATAATCTGCTAGAACCGTGTTACGGGCGGCATATAGCTTTTCATGTATATTATCTGTGAAATATGACCGGAACATAAAAAACGCAATACCAATGCCCGTGCCGAACAAAATGGTCGAGCTTATAATATGCAGGGTTCTTATAATGAAATAAAGGTCCATGCGCGTTTACCTGTCTAAGGTATGAATGCCGTATAAAAACTACTTTAACACCATACCCCAGAACAAGGCTGCATAGAAATCCTTATTGAGATTATAACCCCCATCACCCCAACACCATGGTCCAGATCAAACAATTAAACCCGACCAGCAGGACATAGGCCAGCATTGGTCCTATCGTGTAGCGCAGGATCAATCCTTCGCGTCCGGAAAGGCCGGTGATGCTGGCGACTGCGATAATATTGGCGATGCTGATCATATTTCCGGCATTGGCGCCTAGCATTTGTGCTGCCAGCATAATGCGGGGCAGGACTTCAACCTGTAGCGCCGCTGAAAACTGCAACAGGCTAAACATCATATTTGAAAACGTCGCCGATCCCGCCAGGAAGGAACCGAGCGCCCCGACCATAGGCGCAAATAAAGGCCATCCCGCGCCGGTCATCTCCGCCGCCCCGCCGGCCAGAACCAGCGGCATACTGTCAAAGCCAAGCGCATTCATATCCGTATTGACAAATATCCGCACCATCGGCACCGCCGCGCACAGCGCAATCGCCGCCGGTTTTATGGCCGTTGTCGTTTCTGCAAAGACCGATCTCACAGCCTGTCCATTCAGGCGAAAGACCCAGATAGACATTAAAACAACCAGCAGGAAAACACTGCCCGGCAGATATAAAAGGGCGAGGGAGGCCTGCACGCCAGTGCCAAAAATATCCGTCCAGCTGATCGCATATCCGGATAAAAAACTGCGCAGCGGTAAAAACGGCAGCCGCGTTGCAATCAACAACACAGTCACCAATAAATATGGCATCCAGGCCACGGCAAGATTCATCTTGATATCACGTGGCGGCGCGCTTTGGCCCATGACAAAATCGGGTTTTATTTTTTCAACAGCAAAATCATCCCAGTGTTTTCGGGGCAATAAAAACCCCCGCCGCGCCGCCAGCGTTGCAATGCCAAGCCCCATGATACCGCCAATAATGCTGGGAAATTCAGGGCCAATGAAAGCCGCAACAGCCAAGGCCGGCAATTCGAATAACACTCCGGCGAATAAAGCAAATTTCCACAAGGACAAGCCTTCGCGCCAGCTGCGGTTCTGGCCAAAAAACCGGGTCAGGATGCCGCATAATAATAACGGCACCAGACTGCCGATCAGAATATCGATGGTAACCGCCTGCACGGCGACTGATTGTACATAGAGATCCAGAGGCAAACCATCCGTCCAGCCCTCGACCATTGGCGCTGGCTGACCAGCGACACGCAGCCCTTGATCCATACCGATCACAACCGGCGTGCCGACAGCGCCAAAGGAAACCGGCACGCTATTGGCAATCAAGGTCAGCACAACAGCGGCCAGCGCCGGAAAACCCAGCGCAATCAAAAGCGGCGCGCCCAAGGCCGCCGGCGTGCCAAAACCGGCAATCCCCTCGATAAAAGCACCAAAAAACCAGGCCACCAGAATAACCTGTACACGGCGATCCGGCGAAATCCGGTTAAACCCTGCCTGTATACGGTGCAAAGCGCCGCTGTGTGATAAGGTTTTCAACAGCAATAGCGCGCCAAAAACAATCCACAGGATAGAAGCTGCGGCAAACAACCCCTCAACCGCCGAGGCGGCAATATACAAAAACGGCACCCGCCAGACAAATCCGCTCAGAATAACGGTCAGCAGCAATACCAGCGGCATCGCCGTTTTCGCCGGCATGCGCAGTAAGATCAAAAGCAAAAAACTGCTGACAATCGGTAACAGAGCGATCAATAACGACAAAGCGTCCATGTCTGGCCGTTCGGTTGTTTTGCGGGTTTTTTCTTCCTATTGGCTTTTGCGGTTCCACGGCATTTTATGTAGCAACATGGCAAGACCGCACCATCCCGTCACACCGGCGATCATCAAGGCCGCGGCAAAAACGCCGGCAAGGGCAAAGGCAAACATTGCCCCCGTAAAGCCGATCGCAATAAGCGCCAGAATAAGGCCGCCGACAATCATTTGCACCTGACGGAAGATCGACATTGTTGTCTCACCGCCTACAATCGGCAACCCCTTGCTTTTCCAGTCATTCAGACCGCCCGTCATATTATAAACCGGCGATACGTTATCCATATCAGCTGCAAGCGAACAAGCCTGCCCGCCGCGCCCACCTTTCTGGCAATGGAAAATAACCGCCTGCCCGTCGGCAATCTTCAAACCGGCAAGCTCTGACTTCAACCGCGACAAGGGCAGGGACATCGCATACAAAATATGCTCGGCCTGAAACTCATCCGGTGTTCTGACATCAATCAACACGGCCTCACCCCGCGTTAAAAGCTCATGCGCCGTTTTGGCATCAATCATGTCACTCATAATAGGTTTCCTTTTGTTATCTCTATGTAGTTATCTAGCCTGACAAAGTCTAAAACCATCCCCGCCCAGAAGAAAGATAAATCGGAGAGGTGATTAAATCACCGGAACCGGTGCGTCTTCTACATAGGCCTTTGCCGCCTGCATGATTTTCAAATAATAATTTGAAATTATAGCCCGTTCACGGAAATTACACATATCGTTAATGGTCATATGACGCGTTGTGTCCTTATTTTGAATGATAACACTCTGCTGCACGCCTGAAAAAAGCGCGATCGCATCGTCAATATCAATTTCAAACACGCTATCAACTTCGCCTTTTTGCAAAGTCAGGTCTTTCAGGTCACATGGACAGGGGGCAAGATAGACATGACAGAATTCACGATTTATATAAGCGCCATTATTCCGATCTGCTATATTGCGAAACAGACCCAGATAAATGCGGTCTTGTGCCGGGATGGTAATGCCCAGTTCCTCTTCAACTTCTCTGAAGCCGTCCTTCGGATTTTCACCCATTGATAAATGACCCCCGGCAGACGCATCAAAGCTTCCCGGATCAATACGATTTGCAAGACCGCGCAATTGAACAATCACACTACGGTTTTCTCTATTGACCAGCCAGCAGGCAAAAGTCTGATGCCATAACCCTTGTGCATGCACCTGATCTATTGAAGCCGTCGGGGGAGACAGCGGGTTATAAAAAATATCAAATACATCAAGATGATCCATAAACTGCGCCTTCATTCACCAAAGATAATCAATGGTTTTTTCATTTTTAAACTCTGCAATCCGCTTTTTGGTGCCCGGTGATATTTTTTTTGGCAGCTGATGCGGATCAAAAAACTGCCAGTGACTGATTTCCAGATTACGCTGTGGTTTCAGGGTAAAATTCCGGATAACGAAGATCGACACAAAATCATTCTTGCCTTCAAAATGATTGGAATATGTGCCCAGTAAAACCGGTGCATCTTTATAATGCAAATTTAATTCTTCGGCCAGTTCCCGCGCCAGCGCTCCGGTCAGGGTTTCACCCTTGTCAACGCCACCTCCAGGCAGATACCAAGATTCACCATAGCTGTGCTTGAGTAACAATATCTGTTCTTGATCATTAATCAATATCGCCCGTACCCCAACGGAAAAGGGCTGAAAAATTCGCCAATACAGCTTTAAATAAAGGCCAACGACTTTGAATTTACAGCGCTGCCATCTATTCATCTTAACCCCCACCAAACTTACGCACGCTGTTATAACCAAGGCCAAGGCCGACACTGGACATGCGGTTTTCTTCGGAAATGCGGATATCAGGAAATTTTTGACGGATGGCGGTGTTCAGGACCGGTACTTCCGATGTACCGCCGGTCAGAACGACCAGATCAATATCTGTGTGCTGCAATCCGGCTTGATCAAGGCAACTGTCCATCGCCTGTTCGATATTCTCGACATGTTTTTCGACGGCCTGATCAAACAACATGCGGGACACCGTCAGATCAAAACCGTTTTCGACAAAATCAAGGCTGGAAACGGCCTCGTCTTTATCTGTCAGGGTGATTTTGCAATCCTCTACGACCGAAAGCAATTGATGGCCAAGCTCTTCCTCCAGCAAGGTTACAAAACGGCCAAATTTACGCTTTTGCACCGATTGTGCGTATAATTCAGCGATTTTATGGCGGTTTTGCGGGGTGTACTGGAAATTGACCTTGGCCCATTCGGACATTTCATGAAAGGGACCGACCGGCAGAACCAGATTCTGCGTGCCATAACGGCTTTTATAACCAAAATCGGGCATAAATCCGGACAGACACAAATCTTTGTCAAAATCATTACCGCCGGTGCGAATACCGGCATTGGCCAGAATATCATCTGCCCGATTTGCTTTATCCATTGCCGTTTTTGACAAGCGGATGATCGTAAAATCAGAGGTACCGCCGCCAATATCAACGATCAGCGCCAGATGTTCGCCGGTCAGATGACGTTCATGGGCAAAGGCCGCGGCCACAGGTTCATACTGGAATTCGACATTTTTAAACCCTATGGCGCGGGCAATTGCAGCCAGTTCATTTTCAGCCCTGTCATCGGCATCGGGGTCATGATCGGAAAAATGCACGGGCCGGCCCATGACGACATTTTCAATTTCGGTTCCGGCTTGTTGTTCTGCCGCCATTTTCATCTGCTGTATAAAAGCCGCCAGAATATCGTCAAACTGGCGGCGCTGACTGTTGACCAATGTGCCCTGCCCCATCAAGGACGTCCCCAGAATCCTTTTCAGGCTGCGCATGAACCGGCCATCTTCGCCAGACATAAAGGATTCAATCGCCGCCCGCCCGTAACAGGCGCGCCCACGGGCGGGATAGAACACCGCGCTTGGAATGGTGGTGTTTTCATTTTCGACAGTCGCAAGCTTTACCGTACCATCCGGCTGAACCAGCGACAGCGCAGAATTTGACGTCCCGAAATCTATTCCGCAACTGGCCATTGTCTCGCTCCCGATCAAAAAACATTTATATTAATAACAGGTTTTTGAAATTACGTTGAATTGCAGGTCGTACTGCCCGTGGATACTTGTTCCGCATCATAAGAAAACTGATACGCTACGTAAATGTATTTCCTGTATATTAATACATTATGCCGTACCATATTGATAAGGTGCTGAAAGAAAACTACATTATCTGCTATTATACTGAAAACACTTACTTGTTCAGGAGCTAAAAACAAATGGTTGCCCCAAAAAACACGCTGAATGACTTTATCGTCAAGCAATACACCAAAATCCTGCCGCCGATGCGCGAGGCTGACAAAGATGCGCTGGCCTCGGGCACCAAGGGGTTTGAAGGCGGCATTTTTGCCGGTAAGCTTGACTGGGATAGTTTGATGTCCCTGCCCGCGCCCGTCCTGACCGATCAGGAACAGGCCTATATTGACGGTCCGGTGGAAGAGCTGTGCGCTATGCTTGATACCTGGGAAATCAACAACAGCATCAAATCCGAAAGTGATCTTGGCGACCTGCCGGCACCGGTCTGGGCACATTTGATGGAGCATAAGTTTTTCGGCCTTGAAATTCCTGAATCCGAAGGCGGCCTTGGCTTTTCGACTTTGGCCCATCGCGCCATCATTCAAAAAATCGCCAGCCGCAATATTACGGCCGCCGTTACCGTTATGGTGCCAAACTCGCTTGGACCCGGTGAACTGATCCACACATACGGTACCGACAAGCAAAAGAAAGAACATCTGCCCCGTCTTGCCAATGGCGATGAAATCCCCTGTTTTGCCCTGACCGGTACGGCCAATGGATCAGATGCCGCCGGTGCCATGCAGGACGAAGCCGTTGTCATCAAAAACGATCAAGGCGATCTATGCCTGAAAATGAACTGGAGCAAACGTTACATTACACTTGGCCCCGTTACCGATGTTGCCGGAATCACGGTTAAGGTTACCGATCCCGATGGTCTGCTGGGCGATCAGGTTGATCTTGGCATTACCGCTGTATTGGTCCCGCGCGATACCAAAGGCGCCGATTTCGGTGACCGCCATTTTCCAGCCGGTCTGCCCTTTATGAATGGCCCCAATTACGGCAAGGATGTCATCCTGCCCATCGAAGAATACGTCATCGGTGGTAAAGCCGGTGTTGGTCAGGGCTGGAAAATGGTCATGGAATGTCTTGGCGTTGGCCGCTGTATTTCCCTGCCCTCGCTGTCCACCGCTGGTGCGAAATTATCGACCTATGTCACCACTGCTTATGCCAGTTTCCGCGAACAGTTCAACACCGCCGTTGCCAATTTCCAAGGGGTCGAGGAGCTGATCGCCCGCATGGGCAGCCGTACCTATATGATGGATGCCACCGGCAAAGCAACGGCGCTTATGATTGACCGCGGCGAAAAACCCACCATTCTATCTGCCATTTCAAAATACCACCTGACAGAAAATCTTCGCAAGACACTGGATGACGGTATGGATGTTCTGGCCGGCGCTGCTGTGCAAACAGGGCCACGTAACCTGTTGATGGATGCTTATAAAGGTGTTCCGGTTGCAATCACCGTCGAAGGCTCAAATCCGATGACCCGCAATCTGTTGATTTTCGGGCAGGGGCTGGTGCGCTCGCACCCGCATTTGATGGATCATATGATGGCAGCTGCCAATAATGATGGCAAAGGCATTGTGAAACATGTCCTGAAACATATCGGCAATGCTGTCGCCAATGTCGGCAAAAGCCTTTTTTACGGTTTTACCGATGGTCGTTTCAGCCCCGTTCCGGTCGAGAATGAAGATGTTAAGCGTTATTACCAAAAACTGAACCGTATGGCATCAAACTTTAATGTCGCCACCAATCTATCACTGCTGACCTATGGTGGCCGTTTAAAAACGCTGGAGCGGGTATCCGCACGGTTAGGCGATATGCAAAGCCATATTGCCAAATCCGCTTTCACCTTATGGAAGTTTGAAAAAGACGGCAACCCCAAAGAAGACCTGCCACTGCTTCATCGCGCTTTGGAAGAAGACCTGCATGATGCGGAAAAAGCCTTTAAAGACCTGCTCGATAATTACAATCCGATCAGCGGGTTTTTGATCAGAGCCGTGACTATGCCCTTGTCAGCGCTGCCCTTTACCGGTCGTTACCACAACAAAGCCCCGTCCGATAAACGTGATCATGAAGTAGCAAGCCTGCTGACCCGCCCGGGTATCGCCCGTGACCGTCTGACAGCCGGTATTTATACCACCAAAGACCAGACGCAACAAATCGGCCTGTTGGAAGCCGCCTTTAACAAATATGCCGAGGCCAAGCCGCTGGAAAGAAAACTCAAACAAGCTCTGAAATCCGGCCAGCTTGATGGCAGCAATCGCGCCGATAATACGGATCTGCCGATGGCGGTTGAAAAGAAAATCATCACCACGGATGAGGCCGCCATTATCCGTCAATCGCGCGATATTTGCTGGGAAGCGGTCAAGGTCGATTCCTTTGCATCAGATAATCCACGCAAAAACATCCTTGCCGCCCGCAAAAAACTGGGGCGTAAAACCTGATATTGCTCGCCGTTGAAAAAGAAAATCTATAAAAAAAGGAGCTGTTTTAATGCAGCTCCTTTTTTATAACGCTTAATCCGATAACGCTTCGGATGTTTCAAGCGGGGTTTTTTTATAGGTATATAATTGTGCCGCCAGACTTTCTGTCTGTGCCTTTGTCAGATGCAAATCAAAACCATCCTGTTCATGAATAATATGCGCTGCTTCAAACGGCACACTGAATAAACGGTCTTTTCCACTGGCCAGATTTTTGGACAGTGCGACATAGATTTGTTCGATCTTGTTGTTACGATAAATGACCGCTATAATCCGGCCAACGGTTTTATCAAAACCGTCAATAACATCACCCTGACGCAAATATTTCAGACTGATATACAGAAGT
>Ga0136596_1000105_pt1 | contig 46848 bp, 44 predicted proteins | sample AntRauTorcE11897_FD_101387 | JGI IMG/M metagenome (GOLD analysis project Ga0136596, IMG submission 101387) | Saline lake microbial communities from Rauer Islands, Antarctica - Metagenome Torckler E11 #897 | ecosystem: Environmental > Aquatic > Non-marine Saline and Alkaline > Saline | place... | reverse complement strand
TCAGGACGTGTTTGTGCAGCTCTACGATGAGGGCCTGGTGTATCGCGGTAAGCGATTGGTCAACTGGGATCCGAAGCTGCACACCGCCATTTCTGACCTTGAGGTGGAGAATAAGGAAGAGAAAGGGTTTTTCTGGCACCTTCGGTATCCACTGGCAGATGGCGAAAAAACCCGGGACGGCAAAAACCATCTGATAGTGGCTACCACTCGCCCGGAAACCATGCTCGGTGATACCGCCGTTGCTGTTCATCCCGACGACGAGCGGTACCAGCACCTGATTGGCAAGTTCGTAGAACTGCCGCTGGTCAACCGCCGCATTCCGGTTGTCGCGGACACCCACGCCGACCCTGAAAAAGGCAGCGGTTGCGTCAAGATCACGCCGGCCCACGATTTTAACGATTACGCCGTGGGCAAGCGCAATAACCTGGTCATGATTAATGTGATGACCCAGGACGCCTGCATCCGGTCAGTTGCGGAAGTGGTCAACCCGGACGGCAGCGAGAATTCTGACGTCGATGGCAGTCTGCCGCAACAGTACGCAGGCCTGACCCGCGAAGACGCCAGAAAACGCATCGTCGCTGACATGGACGATCAGGGCCTGGTTGAGCAAGTGGAAGATCACCTATTAAGCGTGCCGAGAGGCGATCGCTCCGGGCTGATCATCGAGCCCATGTTGACGGACCAGTGGTTTGCCGATGCCAAGACCCTCGCCAAACCTGCCATTGAGGCGGTGGAGGATGGCCGCATTCAGTTCGTACCCAAGCAGTATGAGAATATGTATTTTTCCTGGATGCGGGATATTCAGGACTGGTGTATTTCCCGGCAGCTCTGGTGGGGCCACCGGATTCCGGCCTGGTACGACGCTGAAGGCAACATCTACGTGGGCCGCAGTGAAGACGAAGTTCGCCAGAAACACAATCTTGGGGCAGACCTGGCGCTGACCCAGGATGAAGACGTACTGGACACCTGGTTCAGCTCGGCGCTCTGGACCTTCGGCACTCTTGGCTGGCCGGAAATCACCGAGCGCCTCAAAGCCTTCCACTCCACCGACGTACTGGTGACCGGCTTTGACATCATCTTCTTCTGGGTAGCCCGGATGATCATGATGACCATGCACTTCGTGAAGAATGAAGATGGCACATCTCAGGTGCCCTTCCATACCGTGTATGTGACCGGGCTTATCCGCGACGAGCACGGCGATAAGATGTCCAAATCCAAGGGCAACGTTATCGACCCGCTGGATATGATCGACGGCATTGAGCTGGACCCGCTTCTGGAGAAACGCACCGGCAACCTGATGCAGCCCAGGCTGGCAGAGAAGATCGCCAAGCGCACCCAAAAGGAATTCCCGGAAGGCATCACCGCCCACGGCACCGATGCCCTACGTTTTACCCTGGCTTCCATGGCCACGACCGGCCGTGACATCAACTGGGACATGAAACGCCTGGAGGGCTACCGCAACTTCTGTAACAAGCTCTGGAATGCCGCGCGCTACGTGCTGATGAACACCGAAGGAGAGGACTGCGGTGTCAATGATGAGCCGGTGGCCCTGTCACTGGCGGATCAGTGGATTATCAGCGAGCTTCAGCGCTGCGAACAGGACGTCATCCGCCACCTCGACCAGTACCGCTTTGATCTGGCCTCCTACGCGCTCTACGAGTTCATCTGGAATGAGTACTGCGACTGGTACCTGTAACTGTCCAAGCCGGCCCTCAGCGATGACGGCGCCAGTGCAGAGGCAAAGCGCGGCACCCGCCGAACCCTGGTTCGGGTTCTGGAAGCGGTTCTGCGCCTTGCGCATCCGGTGATTCCTTTTATTACCGAAGAAATCTGGCAGCGGATTGCACCACTGGCGGGCAAACAAGGCGACAGCATCATGTTGCAGCCCTACCCCCAGCCCGATGCCAGCAAGCAGGATGCCGGGGTTGCCACAGATATTGAGTGGCTGAAAGGCGTAATCCTTGCCATTCGAAACACCCGTGGTGAAATGAATATTTCACCGGCGAAGCAGATCCCCGTGCTGCTGCGCGGCAACAACCCGCAAGACAAACGTCGTATGGACGACACCCGGCAGTTTCTGATTTCGCTGGCGAAGCTGGAAACCCTGACCTGGCTTGAAGAGGGCGAGCCGCCCATGTCGGCCACGCAACTGGTCGGCGATATGGAAGTGATGGTGCCCATGGCCGGGCTGATCGACAAGGACGCAGAACTCAAGCGCCTGGACAAAGAGCTGGAACGGCTACAAAAAGAAGTTGCCCGGCTCGAAGGTAAGCTTGGCAATGAGAAGTTTACCGCCAAGGCGCCGGCGGAGGTCGTCGAGAAAGAAAAGCAGAAGCTTTCTGAGGCACTGAGCAGCGCAGAGCGACTGACGGAACAGCGATCCGCCATTGAGGCCATGTAATTCATGCAGCCCGGGCCCAAGAGCGCAGATGAGCCAAAGCGTGCAGAAAAGAACGGCCCAATCGCCATTCTTGGCGCTGGCTCTCTGGGGCAGCTCTGGGCTGGCCACCTTCCCGCCGGGAGTGCCGTTTTTCTCAGTCGGTCTTCGTCGCCCTCGCCTGAGGCACACAGCGAACCGTCAATCCTCGAATACCGGCTAGAACATCCCCAGGGTTCACAGACCCACTGCGAAGTTGCGGTGTCTCCCATAAAGGCCTTCCGTCCTGCCCTTCTGCTGGTAACCACCAAAGCCGGCGACACGCTCACCGCGCTGGAGCAGGTGCTGCCATACCTCCTTGAAAATGTGCCGGTGGTCCTGTTCCAGAACGGGTTGGGTTGCCAGCAAGCAATAGCTGACCGGTGGCCCGGCCGCCCGATTCTTGCCGCCAGCACCACAGAAGGCGCCAACCGGCCCGAAACCGGCGTTTTGGTTCACGCCGGCCGGGGCCAGACCTGGATAGGCGGTCTTACGGATAATGGCCAGCGCTGTGTGACGCAAATCGTCGAGCGGCTATCCACCAGCGGGCTTGTGATTCACGCCGAAACGGACATCCATCAACGCTTGTGGGACAAGTTGGTTGTCAATGCGGGCATCAATGCATTTACAGCGATTCTCGACTGCCCCAACGGCGAGATTCTTGCTCATCCATTTTTTCTCGAGCACGTGGACGACCTGACTGAGGAAATTTCGAAAGTCATGGCCATTGAAGCCAGCCATCCTTTATCAGCTGGTGACATTAAAACCCGGATTCACTCCGTCGCCACCAGCACCGCGAAGAACACCTCATCCATGCGCAGCGACCGCCAGCGTGGAAGGAAAACCGAGATTGATGTGATTAACGGCTACATTGCAAACCGGGGCGCGGTCGCAGGTATTGCGACGCCGGTGAACCAAATGCTCATCCGACAAGTAAAACAGTTAACCGAATTCTGAATTGCTTCCCGGCAAACCAAATCAGACCACCTATTTCAGGAGCCAGATCATGGGCAACCGTCTTTCCAAGATTTACACACGCACCGGCGACGATGGATCCACCGGCCTGGCGGACGGCAACCGGATTGCCAAAAACGCCCAACGCGTAGAAGCCATGGGCACGGCGGACGAGCTGAACTGCCATATCGGGCTATTAATCGAAACGCTGGATTCAGACGACGAGCTGATCGAGACGCTGCGTCGAATCCAGCATCACCTGTTTGATCTGGGTGGAGAATTCGCCATTCCCGGCAGCCGGGTGATTGGCGACGATCATATCCAATGGCTTGAGAACACACTGGATACCCATAACGAACCTTTGCCACCACTGAAGAACTTTATCCTGCCCGGTGGCACACCGGCGGCCGCCCAATGCCACATGGCCAGGGCGGTCTGTCGCCGTGCTGAGCGGGTAGTGGTTGCACTGAGTCATGAAGACTCTATCAACACCGAGTCACGACATTATCTGAACCGGTTATCGGATCTGCTGTTTGTCATTGCCAGGGGGCTGGCGCGCCGAAACGACGGCGAGGAAATTCTGTGGGACCAGAAAAAATCGGGGCTGTAAATCACGGCTCAGACACAAGAACGGGCGACCTGCCGTGATCTCGGGTCGCCCGTTCTATTTTGCAGAGATTATACTTTGAACGCTTCCACCAAGCGCTGGAGTGATGCGGTCAGGTCGGACATTTCCCGCGACGAGGCCAGTGTCTCTTCTGCATTGTCGGCCGTTGTCTGGCCCAATACGCTGATCTGCTCGACATTGGCATTCACGTTTTTCGCCACAGCCGACTGCTCTTCTGCTGCCTGAGCAATCTGATGGCTCATGTCCACAATCAAGGAAATGCCTTTGGCAATCCGGTCAAGGGCTTCCGTGACCTCCGTTGACTTCTTCACCGTGGTTTCGGTGACCTCGTGACTGTTGGTCATGGCATTGACGGCCTCTTTCACGCCGCTTTGCAGGCGGGAAATCATGCCTTCGATTTCTTCCGTTGACTTGTGGGTGCGCTGTGACAGTGAACGCACTTCATCTGCAACCACTGCAAAACCACGCCCCTGTTCACCCGCACGGGCGGCCTCGATTGCGGCATTCAGAGCCAAAAGATTGGTCTGTTGGGCAATCGCTTTAATCTCGACCAGAACCTGGCTGATGTTGTCGCTGTCGTTGCTAACCCTGTTTATTACCTCAACCGCACTGGCAATCTCCGTCGCCAATTGGTTGATGGTACCAACCGTATCTGCGACCACTTGACGGCCTTTTTCAGTGTCCTGTTCGGCGTTTCCTGCGCTATCAGCTGCGCGATGAGCGCTCTCAGTCACTTCGTTAACCGCTTCCACCATTTGATTCATGGCTTCGTTGATCTGGCCAGACTCCTCCATCTGGCGGGCCACGGCCTGGCTGTTGGCAGTCGCCGTATCATTCACCCGCGTGGCCTGCTGATCCACATCAGAGGTGGTGCGGCCCACCGAGCGAATCAGCTCGGCCATTTTGTCCGTCATGTTATTGAACTCGGTGGTAAGCTCACCCAGCTCATCCCGGTTTTCGAGATCGATGTGGGTGGTCATGTCGCCCCCCGCCACTGAGCGTGCGGCGCGACTGAAGCTACTGATGGCATTACGCACGGACATGAAGAAGCCCACGTAGAGGTAAACCACGATCAGCAAAATGATAATCAGCGCAGCGATAATCAGTCGCCGCTGAGCCATTTCAGCGGCCAACCTGGAGGTCAGGTTTTCATGGACCACCTCAAAGATCGCCACGGACGCAGCGTCAAAGTGCGCGAGCTCATCTTCGATCAAACCATTGAAGTTCTGCCAGGACATCTCGACGCGCATGGGTGTGATAACGTTTACGTCGAGCTCATTACGTGCCCTCAGCAGACTGCCGTCGAGTTTTTCAAACACGGATCCGGCCGATCTCTTCAGCTGCGGGGAGGCATCCAGAGCAACACCCAATGATGGCCCGAAAAGCGAGGCGCGGTTGGTCAGCTGGTCATAGATTTCATTCAGCGCGTCACTCAGGTTGTAACCTACCTGGCCTTCCAGCAATGCATAGCCGCCGAACGATCTGGCACGCCCCAGAATGCTGCGAGTATCCGGAAGTTCTTCCCTGACCAGGCCAAGCATCAGAAGGTTCTCCGGCGACGCATCCTGAGCCAGGCCAGAGATTTGAATGGTGGCAGACAGTAACGCCTGTGCTTTCTGGACAAACTCCTGATAATACTTGAACTGGGGGTCAATACTGCTTAGGTAGTCATCCTCTGAAACCAGCTTTTTCCAGTCTGCAGTTAGCTGACTGACCTGGTCAGACCAGCTATCGGACGTATCAAACTGAACGTCAGCGCTACTCAATTCTTCCAATATGACGCCAATACGCTGGGCATTCTCATCAGATTGCGCCAGCAGATCGGCGTCGTCTTTAATCTTGCCCGGCGCGCGAAGATCTCGATATGCCATAGACTCCCGCAGCAGCAAATTGACCTTTTCGAGCTGTTCAAGCCCTTCAACACCCCTGGTCATGGTATCGACAGAGCGATTCAGCTCACTGATAACCAGCCATCCCAGCAAAACGATCGGCAACAGAAACAGAACACTGATGAGGCTGAACTTGTAAAACATGGGAAGCCGGTTCATCAGCGACACAGCAGGCTTGATCAGCAGCTTCACATTAACCCCCAAACTTTTTTTAAATATTGATATTCAATTTGTCGGCTAAAGTACTACAAAGTTGAGACTTTTTTCGCAGAAAAATGTAATTTTTATTTTACATCAGTTCAAAGTGCCTCCTGGTTCCGCCCCTTCGGAGTGCAGTCATTTTTCAGTGTGCAACCCTCTTCAGGCAGCTGTCTTCAAATAATTCCAGCGATCACCAGCAACGCCAGCCCGCAGATCCATACCAGCATGCTACGGTTCATCAGGCCCCGGATGGCCGCAAGGCTTCTGTTACCGAAATCCGGCCAGTCATCGGCGTGTACCTTTGAGAAGCGCTCCGGGTCCAGCTCGTAACCGGTCAACGAGCTGTTCGCCGCTGCCATCAGCGTCTGTTTGTTTTCCCCGCTGAAGGAGAGAACCGCAGACTTCCCCCCCTTCAACCAGCCAGCCAGGTCGCCGGCTATACCAAAGGTCAGACTCAAAAGCCTTGCTGGCAAATAGTTCACCCCATTCGCCAGACGGCCGAATCCGACTCGAGCGGCGGCGTGTGGCCAATGGTCTCTCAGGGCAATCAGCGCTCTGGCAGTAAACGCACCACCCACACCGGCTATCACGTACCAGAAAGCGACGACAAAAAAACGTTCGAAAATCAGCCCGATCAGAGTTTCAGACAACGCCCGATGCATGTGCTCGGGAGACGAGGCAGCCCCTCTCTCCTCCGGGGGCAAAAGGTCATTGACCTGGTGCCACGCCGCCTGCATGTCTCCTCTGCGCCAGGCTTTGGTGTATTCATCAAGAATGCTGCCAAGACCCGGGGTGCCCATAAGGCCAAGCAAAAGTAGAAAAGCAAACAGATGAACAGCCAGCGACCAGCCGGCGTCTCGCAAAAAAAATTCTCCCAGTCCAAGTAGCAGCACGGGAACAGCAATCATAAGAAGCCCCCTGCCCAGCCTGGCCTCTCTGCCGGGCGCTACTTTATGAGCCGGGGCGAAGCTTTTGCGCCACAAGACGTCGCCTGAGAAAAGATTGGCATTGTCCAGTTTACGGCGCACCAAATACGCCGCGAGGAAAACCACGAACTCCATCAGCTATTGCTCCTGTCATTCGTCCTTCGTGATAACTGACTCCGGAAGCGCGGCCAATCAAACGCCGGACCGGGATCGGTCTTTCTGCCGGGGGCGATATCACTATGGCCGGTTATGCGCTCGGGGGTAATTTCCGCCCAGGCCGCCATTATCAGGTCAGAAAGGGCCGATAGCTGTTCATACTGTGCGTCGGTATACGGGGTATCGTCGTCTCCCTCCAGCTCTATGCCAACCGAGAAATCATTGCATTCATCCTCACCCTGGAAACTGGATCTTCCCGCATGCCATGCCCGATCTCGGAGGTTCACAAATTGCAGCATAGAACCATCCCGCCGGATCAGAAGATGGGAAGACACCTTCATTTCAGCGATGGTCTCAAAATAGGGGTGAACAGCAGGGTCAAGCTGGTTGCAGAAAAATCGCTCGATTGCGTCGCCACTGAACTGGCCGGGTGGCAGGCTGATGTTGTGTACGACCAGCAGAGTGGGCGCTTTCCCCTCTGGCCGTTCATTGTAATTCGGAGAAGCGCACCAGCGGGCAGACGCGACACGCCCTGTAGCCCGCAATTTACCGGCCGTTTTCTGAAAGGAGGGTTGGACTGCTACTGGCTCGTCGTGATCAGGCAAGGGGTTTCCATTGGGCTGGAGGTCTTACGGGCTTTCAACTGATTGAAGCACAAAGTCCCCGGCCATGCGAATACCGGAAGCGTTTCAGTCCTTGCGACTGCTCCGCAGATTATCAATGATGGACTCGAGAGCCCGGTCAAAGATCAGACCATCATCAAGCATGGCGATTTCATCCATTTCCAGAGCCTTCGCGAGCTCCTCACGCTGGTATTCGGCTATTTTTGCACCACTGCGGTTCACAAAAATATACTTGCCGGTCGCTTTGATGAACGCCGCAAGCTTACATCTTAGCTTGCTGCCATCCCGAGTCATTTCAACCCAGGAACCCACCCGCAGACTATCGGCCCGCTCCAGCCACTGCGACGATACGGCGTCTGCAGACGATTCCTGAACTGACTCTTTGCTTGTGTCTGCCAGTTCCGGTTCTGCCTGATTTTGATTATCGACCGGTTGCTGTGCCTCAACCGGCTCTGGCGAAGGCTCTGGCGAAGGCTCTGGTTTAGTTTTTGCCGCCGTCACCAGACGCTGAAAAACGTCCACATGCGCCAACTCCAGATCCCGAATGGCTGCATCAGTGGCGAAAGGATCCCACGAGATTTCGTGCAATGCAGATCGCAAGCCATCGACAATGCCGGGAATGGCTTTTAACAGCTCGCTGCGGGTGTCGTCTTTCACCGGCCTGGGGTCAACACTCCAGGCCAGGTTTTCAGTCAGGCGTCTGGCCTGATGCCACTGATCACTTTCTTCACCTTCCCGCAGTACCACCCACTGCAGGTATTTACTCAGAGCTTCGTTTAACAGCCTGTCGACGGATTGCGGAAAATCTCGCCCCTCGCGAAGCTCATCGAGCAGATTCCGGGCGGCATCTGATGCACTTTCTTGCCGCGCACGACCTTCTTCAGCATCCCTCAGGCGCTGCTCTACCAGCTCTCGACGGCGACGGTCCAGGTCCATGAAATGGCCGAAGTCGTTGAGCAGATCTGTGAACAGATCCACGTTGTCTGTGTATTCATTCAGCACCCGCTCAATCACCCACTCGATTTTGTCTCGCAGCGGGTCTCTCTGGCCGGCCTTCTTCTCGGTCCAGCCCATGGCGGCCAACGCCAGCTCGTTGAGCAATTTGCGGACTGGATGACCACCACGGTTAAAAAAGTTTTTGTCACTGAGCGCGACTTTCAGAACCGGAATCTGCAACCGGCTGATAATCGCTTTCATGGTGCGATGAAGCTGGCGATCCTCAAGAATGAAATCGAACAGCATGGAAACCAGATTGATGACATCGCTGTCGAGTTGCCCGGCAGTGACCCTTTCGCCCTCCTCATCCACGAACAATGGCTGAAGCTGGCTCGACAAAGGCACGATGTCTTCAGAACCCCACCCCGTCGCTTCAGCCTGAATGCTATTCAGGCGAGTCATCAGTGAGCCACTGTCAAGCACACCACCGCTTCCGGAGCCTGCGGAACCCGGTGCTCTGTGATGGCCGCTATTCCCGCCATGCAACAGCGCCGTGAGCTCAGAAAACGTAGCCTTAACGCCTGATCCAGTGCCACCCGATGACGAAGCCAAAGACGCCTGCTCTGAATTCCCAGCATAGCTGTCGTGGCTATCCTGGCCGCCGCTCGCCGGTAAGGATCTGCCCGGCGGTACCGGCGTGGAAGCCGTCGGAGTTTTACCTTCAACGGGAGGACGTTTCATGTCCGGTAGAACGCCTTCAGCAATCAGGGTTTTGTTAGCGTTCTTGTAGAAATCGCCCAGGATGCCAACCAGCAAACGGTCAAAAAGTTTCAGCACCACCAGTTTGGCGCGAATGTCGATATCCAGATCAGCGCAAGCCTCAGAAAGACCGCCACAGATTACTTCAGGACTCAGCGGCATCTGGCTATCGTGCAGTTTGATCGAGGGCATCAGGTGGGCAACCCGCACGTTGAGTAACCGGATAGCCTCACCGTTCTGACTACGGAGCTTGTTGATGAGGTTGTCGATTGCAACCTGCTGTTCAAGCTGGGAGTGGTCCACAAGGCTGAGTGAATCCTGATCTACCTCATCCAGTGAGCCGGAACCACCTTTGGGCTTGAACTGCCCGATTTCGTTGAATGCACTGCTGACGTGCTGCAGTATCGAAACGGTCATGTTCTTGCGGCGCAGTCGCAGTTCGCGCATCGCATCGAAATAGGCGGACTGATCCTGATTGGTACCTGCTTTGTCCGCAAGTTCGAAGAGCGCATCGTCAGCCTGATCAAAGAATTCAGACATTACTGCTTTCAGCGACTGACCAGATACGTCACGCAAACGCACAAGTGCCGCCGGCAGGCTGAACCTTTGCGGAATGCTTTGATTTTTCAGGTTGACGACTTTCCGGTCCTGTGCCATTTGGCTACTCCAGACTTGAGCGATAAACATCGGTATTACAATATTAGGCCCTGAGCACGTCAGCTTGTGTCAGAATTTGTCACCTTTTGTTTTTAAGTGATGGCGGTCACACTTTAGCTCTAGTAGAACAACAGAAGAGTAGCACTGAAGACGAGCCCCGTTTGGCAAAACCAGTCCGCCGCTATAAAATCCTCTCGCCCTGCGCGAAACCCTCTGTTCACAAGTTCCGGAGCTTTTGGCAACTGTATGACTCATGACGACCTGCTTAACCAGTCCCGCATTGAAGCGGTAACCCGGAGCCTCCGGGAAGATGTGGGCACTGGAGACATTACGGCACAGCTTATTCCGGCCGATCGCATTAACAGCGGCTACATCATTACCCGTGAGGCGGCGGTTATTTCCGGTCGGGCGTGGGTCGAAGAAGTCTTCAGGCAGGTCGATCCGGGTGTGCAATTAAGCTGGCAGGTTCAGGACGGCGATTCAGTGGTAGCCGGGCAAACACTGTTTACCGTGACGGGTAATGCCCGAAGCCTGCTCACGGCTGAACGATCCGCGCTTAACTGGCTCCAGGCGCTGTCCGGCACGGCAACGCTTTGCGCAGGATACGCAGCACGAGTTGCCCATACAGGGGTCAGGTTACTGGACACCCGTAAAACTATTCCCGGCCTGCGACTGGCCCAGAAATACGCCGTGACCTGCGGTGGCTGCCACAACCACCGGATTGGCCTCTGGGACGCGTTTCTTATCAAGGAAAACCACATTGCCGCCTGTGGTTCCATTGCCAATGCCGTTGCCGAAGCCAGGCGGATCGCGCCAGGTAAGCCCATCGAAGTGGAAACCGAGAATCTATCCGAATTGGAGCAAGCCCTGGCCGCTGGCGCGGACATTATTATGCTGGATGAGTTTTCACTCGAAGGCATGCGTGAGGCCGTGCGCCTGACCGGCGCAGCGGCCAAGCTGGAAGCGTCCGGCGGCATTAACGAAAAAACGCTGGTGCCGGTGGCCGAAACCGGTGTCGATTATATCTCAATCGGCGCGCTGACCAAGGATATCAAAGCGATCGACCTGTCGATGCGTCTTGACGCCTGAACCCGATTTCTCAGTGTTCGCCGGACAAAAGCCGATCCATATTTGCCAGCTCGTCAATCAGGCGCTGACTCGATCCCTTCCGGGTCCCGAAATGCTCTTCAGCCATCGGCGCCATTCCTGAAACCTGCGGAAGCGGGTGACCTTCTTCAATCAGTACCTTCATGCGGCCGATGAAAACAAACTGCAGCCACTGGGTAAACGCCAGCCGGTCGATGCCAAATGGCTGTGTGCTTTGCAAAGCTTCGACGGACGGCGGCTCACTTTCCCAGACGCCCAGTTGCCTTAATTCGATTTCAATCCGGATAAGGCTGTCTGCAACTCTGGAGATGTGGTCGGATTCACCGGCCATTGAGCGTTCTCCCTTTTGGTCTGGTCTCTTCGGTTTTCTGGTTAATGTGGCCTATTGGGTTCAATCGGCCAGCGGCTCTAGCTCAACCTTTTCGCCATGCAGCACCGCGAACAGGTCCTCGTATTGTCTGGTTAATGGGTGCTTCGGGGCCATGTGGATCAGTGGTTTTTTGGCCTGGTGAGACTCCTTCATCTTCACTGAACTGGACAGCCTTACTGGCAAAACCGGCAGCCCCTCGTCCATCAATTCGCGAACCAACTGTTTTGGCAAACTGGCGCGGGGCTGAAACTGGTTGGCCACGATGCCCTCGACGACCAGATCCTCGTTGTGATCCTCCTGCAACTCCCTGATTTCGTGCAGGATGCTGTAAAGTGCCTGGCGCGAAAAGTCGTCACAGTCGAAAGGGATCAGGCAGCGCTGGGCCGCTATGAGCGCCGAGCGGGTGTAGAAGTTCAGCGCCGGGGCAGTATCAATGTAAATGGCGTCAAAGGATTCACTGAGTTTTTTCAACGCCTCACGAAGCTTGTAGATTTTGTGTTTCGCTTCCAGCTTGCGCTCGAGAAAGTCCAGCTCCGGACTTGAAGGCATAACGAACAGATTGTCGAAAGGCGTGGCGTGAACAAACTCGTCCGGCCTGCGGTTAAACACAGTAAACGCGACGGTCTGCTCCAGATAATCCGCGACGGTATCTTTCAGCTCCGAGGTGGGCTTGCCCAGCAGGTACTGGGTGGAGTTGCCCTGCGGATCCAGGTCCACAACCAGTGTCCGCTTTCCGCGAGCCGCGCTGATGGCGGCCAGGTTACAGGTGATGCTGGATTTACCAACACCGCCTTTCTGATTAAATACCACGCGCCTCATTTTTATCTCCCAGTGAATCCTGTTTGTTATCTTTCGGTTTTCACTACCCGTTTCTTGCCAGCCACTTCGCAAGCGCACTTACCAGCCCATCACAGACTTCACAAACGGAATGGTCAGACGCCTCTGTGCCTTCAACGAATTATCATCAAGCTGATCCAGCGCTGCCAGCAGTGCTGACAGACTACGAGGGGCCCGCTTGAGGATAAAGGTCGCAACGTCTTCACTCATGACCAGACCACGCTGCTCGGCCCGGGCCATCAGAATGCGCAGGCGATCGTCATCCCTGTTAATCCCCATCTGCAGCAGCAAACCGTGACGCAACCGCGAGATCAGATCAGGAAGCACGAACGGCAATGCCGTCGGCAGATCGGACAGGCTGATCACCAATTGCCCGCCCTGATCACCAACACGATTATACAGATGAAAGACGGCTTCTTCCCACTCTGCCCGCCCGGCGACCCTGTCCAGATCATCAAGGCAGACCACTTCATTCAGTTCCAGGCCACCGAGCGCCTCCGGGCCGAAGGGCAGGAACTCCTCCATGCTGACGCACACCGCAGCGCGCTGATTCTGCTCCGCCAGATGGCAGACGGCCTGCAATAAATGGCTTTTGCCGGTATCCTGATCGCCACAGACAACAACGGAAGGGGTAGCACTGTGCCGCTCTGTCGCTGCTCGAAGGCGGCTCGAAGCTTTAGCGTTCCGCTCACCGTGAAAGTTGTCGAACCGGGCATCGTCTCTCAGCTTCACACCCAGCGCCAGCTGTCCTGCACTCACGTTCGCCCTGTCCTCCAGGCTTTCATGCCCCAGACAACCAGATAATGGGCACCGCTGACCACGGTTGAAACTGCAACAAGCCAAATACCAACGTCCCTCACCCACGGCGGCATTGGTAAATCCGCCAACAGTACAATGATGGCCAGGGCAACCAGAACCTGAATCAGGGTATTGCATTTACCCGGCAGGCTCGGCTGCATGTCAAACTGCCCGATGCCGTAGTGATAAGCCAGCCCACCGCCCACAATCAGCAGATCCCGGCCAAGCACCAGCCAGAACAGCCAATACGGCAGCACGCCGGTCAGGGTGAGCATCAGATACGCCGCAATCAGTAAGGCCTTGTCAGCCAGGGGATCCGCGATGGCCCCCAGGCGCGTACGCCAGTCGAATTCACGGGCAAGAAAGCCATCGAACGCGTCCGTTGCGGCGGCGATGAAGAAAATGACTAAAGCAGCCCGGTAATCTTGTGACCAGAGAGCAACGGCAAACGGCACCACAAGCAGGAACCGAAGGAACGTCAGCGCATTCGGAATCCAGCGCCAGTTCTGAGCCATACCTTCTCTCCCTGAAGCCCTATTTTGACCGCTCACTCACCACTTCCACCCTCGATAACGGACGCCGGCTGCCAGCGATAATGCAGTACCTGGTAGAGTGATTCGAATGCCTGATCAACCTCGTCCTGCCCGGCCATCAAGGTGTCGTAAACGAACATCTGACCGGAAGAGGTGTCTGCTGCGGGTGTCATCAGAAATGACGTCGGGGCTGCAGTTTCGTGCTGCTCACTCTGCTCGCTGCCGGCCTTACCTTGCTCGGCAGGCAGCTGGGACACTTCCGCCTCAGAGAGTGGCACCAGCCGCGGGTCCAGAGCGATATACCGCTTCAGTTGCTCGATTTCACCGGAGAAAGCAACCCGGAGGGTTACCCGGCTGTCCCTGGTCGCTGTCGCACCAGCACTCTGTACAGGGGACAGATTTTTAAGAACCCGGTTCGCCTGAGCATAAGCTTCAAGCCCTCCGATACCGTGCAAAACAATATCAACCTGGGGCGACTCACCCACATCACTGCCATCTACCGCGTAACGCTCGGCAAAAGCGTCTGCCCACTGGCCGATAACGGCATCCGCCAATGCCTGAGGGCTGGAAGCCGTTAACGATTGTTCAGGACCCTCAAGCGCCATACCGTCAAACACCCATCCGGCGCGCCACTCACCACCCGACCGGCTGATCCGTACCAGCGCGATAAGATCATGGCTGAGCTCTCCGGAAGCCGCCCGGACGTTAGACGTGAACTGTCCCCAGATGTCTGACATCAATTCCCGGCGACCCGCGAATTTCTCCGGTGGCAGTGCAATGGGCAGGCCGCGATCCTCTGCCGCCCGGGCAAAGGCATCCAGCCAGGGCGACGACGCTCCCGAACTCTCCTGCTGATGCAGAAGCGTTCGGGACCCACCGGATTCAACCGCGACCCAGGCAAGCGTCAGCGGACGGTTGGCACCCCAGACCGGCGCATCAACAGACGCCAGGGCTTTATTGACACCGACTGCACCGAAAGCCATTTGTAGGCGATTGCCGTTCTCCTCTGACCTGAGATACTGATAGGACAGCAGCAGGGACTCAGCGTCATCCAGCAGCGCCTGAACGCCCTCCTGACTCAATACATCCCGGGCGCCGGACACCCTCACGAAAACCCGGCCCAAGCCAGCCGAATAGCCTTTAGCCAGATCTTTCGGCTGCGAACTTGCCACCGGCACTTCCACGGAATAAAGCCCGAGTACGGTGGCGGCCGAGACCGGCCATGCCAATAACGACATCACCAGAAGGAAGGTGGCCGTACGAGCTACTTTCTGCGCTATTCCCATAAGGGTAATGCCTGAGCCTTGCATGAATTATCCTGGAAATCGTTTGAATGCTGCCTAGGATACACCATGGTCCTGACTGAAAGTAGCAATCGGGGATTGCGGAATTTCAACAAACAATTGCATTTGGAGCCCTATCCCGCACCTGTTAAAATCCGCCTCCTGACTCACACCTCAACTGGTTAATCATTCCATGAGCGAAGACAAGCCCTCTCTCACCTATCGCGATGCAGGCGTCGACATTGATGCCGGCAATGAACTCGTCAGCCGGATCAAGAACACGGCCGCCAGAACCCGTCGGCCGGAAGTCCTCGGGGGCCTGGGTGGTTTCGGCGCCATGGTGGCCATTCCACCGGGCTACCGTGAACCGGTGATGATCTCCGGCACGGATGGCGTGGGAACTAAACTGCGCTTGGCGATGCAGCTCCAGAAACACGACACCATCGGCATCGATCTGGTGGCCATGTGCGTGAACGATCTGGTGGTAGGCGGCGCGGAACCGCTCTTCTTTCTGGATTATTACGCCACTGGCAAACTGAATGTTGATGTGGCGGTTCAGGTAGTCGAAGGCATCGGCCGGGGCTGCGAACTTGCCGGTTGTGCACTGGTGGGCGGCGAAACCGCTGAAATGCCCGGCATGTACGAAGGCGATGACTACGATCTGGCGGGCTTCTGCGTGGGCATTGCCGAACGCAGTGAAATCATTGACGGCAGCCGCGCTCAGCCCGGCGATGCGCTGCTGGCACTTGGTTCTTCGGGGCCACACTCTAACGGTTATTCCCTGATCCGGAAAATCCTTGAGGTCAGTGAAGCCGACCTTGATCAAAGCATTGCCGGAACAACGCTCGCAAACGCCCTGATGGCCCCCACACGCATCTACGTGAAGAGCCTGCTGCAGCTGGTCAAGGAAGTAGACGTGCGGGCACTGTCCCATATTACCGGCGGCGGACTTCCGGAAAACATCCCCCGGGTTCTGCCTGACGGCACCATTGCCGCGATTGATACGTCCAGCTGGAAATTACCCGCCGTGTTCGAGTGGCTGAAAAACGCGGGCGGTGTTGCCAGTGAAGAGATGTACCGCACGTTTAACTGCGGCATTGGCATGGTGGTCTGCGTACCCGCCAACCAGAAAGATCTTGCACTGGATACCCTTTCGGCGCTTGGCGAGGACGCCTGGCAAGTCGGGGCTATCGAAGCCGGCGACGACAGTTCTGCTTCCGCGTTTGTGCGCTACGCACCCGGGCTGCTGGCGGTATGAAGGCAGATCCGTTAAACGCTCCGCGCATTCTCGTCCTTGCCTCCGGCACCGGAACCAATCTGCAGGCGCTGATCGACGCCAGCCAGCAAAGGGACTTCCCGGGCCAGATTGTCGCTGTCGGTTGTAACCGACCCAACGCCTTCGCCCTCGAGCGGGCAGCGCAGGCCAACATCGACCACTTTACGATAGACCACACCCGCTGCGGCTCGCGAGAGGAATTCGACGGCCTGCTGATGGCAGAAATCCGTCGCCGCAACCCCGATCTCATCCTGCTGGCGGGTTTTATGCGAATTCTGACCAGTGATTTCGTGCGCGCCCTGCGGGGCACCCTGGTGAATGTTCATCCCTCACTGCTGCCCAAATACACCGGCCTGAACACCCATCAGCGCGCGTTGGATGCAGGTGATACCGTGCATGGAACGTCCATCCATTTCGTGACTGAAGAGCTCGACGGTGGGCCGGTGATCGCCCAGGCGCAGGTTCAGGTTGCCAGAGACGACACCGCCGAAACTCTGGCTGAGAAGGTTCAGGCCAAAGAGCATCTACTCTATCCGATCGTGGTTCGCTGGTTTTGCCAGGGCCGTATTCAGCTGGGTCCTGACCATGCGCTCTTTGACGGCCAACCGCTGAATCAGCCGCTGGTGCTTCCCGATGAGCCGGACACATCCGGCGCCTGATTAAACATATCGTCATCGAATGGGCGCGCTGTAAGCGTTATGCTGTTATCGCTAACGAATTCTGAACGGACGATCGCCATGATGAAATCCCTGCTTACTGTGTTGGTTCAATGCCTCTTGCTGACCGCCCTGGTCGGCATTGCCTCGGCTAACGGGGCAGAGTCCGAACCAGAGTCTGAACCTGCACCCCTGCTGCCTCTGGAAGTCAGTTATAACGCTTCTATGGAAAAAGGCATCACCCTGGACGGCGATGCCCGCCGAAGGCTGCAGGAGCGCGATGATGGCACCTGGCTGTACCGCACTGAGGTGGATTCGTTCATAGCCGACATCGACGAGTCCCTGGTCTTTCGCTGGGACAAAGGACGGGTGGTACCCTTGCGCTACCGCTATAGCCTGTCTGGATTTCTGATCAAGGACCGCAAACAGGCCATTGATTTTGACTGGGAAAACCGCGTCGCAACCGGCCACCATCGGGGCGATAAGTTCTCATTGCCACTGGAAGACGGGGCGCTCGACCCCATGGGCTTCCAGCTGCAACTGCGCCACGACATCAAGGCCGGGCAAAGGGAAATGACCTATCGGGTCATTGATAAGGGCGATTACGATACGGACCGTTTTGCCGTGCTTGATGAGGAAACCCTGAACAGCAGTGGCGAAGCGATAGCAACCTTAAAAGCCGAAAAGGTCCGGGACAGCGACAGCAAACGTAAAACCCTGATGTGGTTTGCCACCGATCAGGATTACCTGCTGGTGCGGCTGCTCCAGGTTGAACCAGATGGCAGCGAGTACGAGCTGAGCATTGACGAAGCCAAGTTCAGCCCCTGAGCGACTTCACTTCATCCGCAATGATCCGCAAGCCCTCGGCGACGCGGTCATCATCCTGGGAGTAAGTCACCCGCAGGCATTCGTGCCGGTGTTTCCAGTCACCTTCAGGCAGGCCCGGGAAAAAATAGTGCCCGGATACGACCAGGACACCCCGTGCCTTCAGACGCTGATAAAGTTCCAGGCTGGTTATGGGCAAATCCGGAAACCATAACCACAGGAACATTGCACCCTCAGGCTTATGAACATACCAACGGCAGGCATCCTCGCCCATCGCCTCGTGGAATACCGCAACGGCTCTTTCCATTTTACCCCGGTAAAACGGACAAACCACGTCCCGACTGAGGGACAAAATCTCCCCCGATTTCACCAACGGTTCTGCAAGCATAGCTCCGAAACTGCCGGTGGCCAGATTGATGATCGCGTTGATACTTGAAAGCGCCTTGATCACAGGTTCCGACGCAATCACGATGCCCGTTCTCGCCGCAGGCAGGCCGAGCTTGGACAGGCTCAGGCAAAGAATAATCTGATCATTCCAGTGGGGCGTGGCGTCCACGAACATCAGGCTGGGAAACGGCGTGCCATAGGCGCCGTCGACGATCAGCGGGATATCGTGCTGCCGGGCCAGTTCCTCAAGCCGGTTCAGCTCCTCGTCGGTGATAACGTTACCCGTGGGGTTAGTGGGTCGGGACACACAAATAGCGCCAGTTTCATCCGTCACTTCCACCGCATCGAAGTCCACGCGGTACTTGAACTCATGAACATCAGTAAACGAGATATCCGGCTGAACTGCACGAAACAGACCCGGTTCGATGCCAGCATCGGCGTAACCGATATATTCCGGGGCCAGAGGCAGCAGAATATGCTTGTGATGACCATCGCCGTAGCTGCCGCCGAACATATTAAAAAGCATGAAAAAAGCGGCCTGGCTACCGTTGGTCAGCGCAATGTTTCCCGGCTTGAGCCCCCAGTCATATTCACGGTTCAGTAACTCTACTAAAGATGCAATGAACTGCTTCTCGCCTTGGGGCGGGTCATAAATGCCCACCACCCGGCGCACATCGTCTTCACTCCGGCTCATGTCACCCAGTATCTGCTGAACCCGCTGCTGGATTTCTGGAATGTGGCCAGGGTTACCCCCGCCCATCATGATCATATCGTCACCCGAGGCAAGGGCGTTGCCCAGGTCGTCCATCAGTGAGGTGATGCCGGAGTCTGCGGTGAACTTCTGGCCAAAAGAGGAAAATTTCATATCAGTCGCTCAGGGATATGCCGAGGTTGCTGACGCCATCGTTGGCCGCATCAGCACGGATACGTCCGACAAACTGGGTGGTTGGCGTACGCTGGCGTTTGAAGGAAAGCACCAGATCCCGCTGAAAAACCTTGTCTTCTTTCATCAGCTGGTGCTGTTCCAGTAGCCGCACCAGTTCGTCGTCCAGGCCCTCGCCCTCGGAAAGCTCAATGAAGTTCACCACCGTGGCGGTGGCCATCTGCGAGGCCTCTGTGGCGCGATGCTTCGACGGATTCAGCCGGTTTAACAGCGCCTGCTCCAGCAGCTGGCAGAAGTCGAAAGCGGGATAGACACCATAGGCATCGTAGGCATTCACATCCGGAGACAGGCTTTCGAGCTTGGCCAGCAACTGCGGGATAACCGCCTCGGAGGTGTCTTTTTGCAGCATTTCCCAACCGAGGTCGAGCAGTTGTCGCATTTTTGCGCCGGTTTTCAGGCCCACCGCCTCTGCGAACAATGCGTAGTTGGGGAATGAACGCTCGGCCAGGGCCATCAGAAAGGTAAACTCACGCCAACCCTGCAGCTGGGATACGGCTTTCAGAAACTGGTTGGCGTTCACGTCGGGATACCTCCGCTCAGGTGTGTGGCGCTCATGTGCGAGGCGCTCATGTGCGAGGCAAAGTCACGCCTGTCTGGCCGAAGTACTTGCCGCCACGATCCTTGTAGCTGGTTCCACAGACTTCATCGGATTCGAAAAACAGCATCTGAGCCACGCCTTCGTTAGCGTAGATCTTGGCCGGCAGGTTGGTGGTGTTGGAAAACTCCAGAGTTACCTGCCCTTCCCACTCTGGCTCAAGCGGCGTGACGTTGACGATGATGCCGCAGCGGGCGTAGGTGGATTTGCCCAGGCAGATGGTCAGTACGCTGCGGGGAATCCGCAAGTACTCCACGGTGCGGGCCAGCGCAAAGGAGTTGGGCGGGATAATGCAGACGTCACCGGTGTAGTTTACGAAGCTGTTTTCATCAAAATTCTTGGGGTCGACGGTGGCGGAGTGAACGTTGGTAAAGATCTTGAATTCGTCACTGCAACGCACGTCGTAGCCGTAGCTGGAGGTGCCGTAGGAAATGACCCGGCCTTTTTCGTTCTCGCGGACCTGGTCGGGCTCGAAGGGCTCGATCATTCCCTGTTCCCGGGACATCCGGCGTATCCAGTGGTCGGACTTTATACTCATGGGAGGCGTCTCGTATCCGTCTAAAAAAGTGGGCGTAGTTTACCTGCTCGGGGTTGTGGTGTCGAAGCTTTGGCCTGCCTGAGTCCACTTCAATTCCCGGGGCTGCGCCTACGGTAAGGGCCGGTTCGAAACACGCCGTGGACACATCCCTGTAGGCTTGAGAAAAACATCCATGTTTTTCACAGTTTCGAACCGGCCCTTACCGCAGTCGCGATCAGACTCTTACGGGGCGTCACGCTCGCTGGAGCGATTAATGTTCGGTTACCGACAGACTGGAAATCGAACCTGTCAGATTTCTCTCTCGAGTGGACAGTTCCGCGCTTACCCGACGGGCAATGTCCTTGTAGCGCCTTGCCACTTCCGAATCCGGTTCGGCCGCGACCGAAGGCGTGCCGCAGTCGGTCTGTTCGCGGATGGTGATGTGCAGCGGGAGCTGCCCGAGCAGCGCAGTGCCGTACTCTTCAGCGATGCGTGCGCCGCCGCCATGACCAAACAAAGACTCTTCATGGCCGCAGTTGCTGCAAATGTGCACGCTCATGTTTTCCACAACGCCCAGCACGGGGATTTCTAACTTGCGGAACATTTCGATGCCTTTCTTGCCGTCCAGCAAAGCGATGTCCTGGGGAGTGGTGACAATAACGGCGCCGGTAACCGGAACTTTCTGGGCGATGGTGAGCTGTATGTCGCCGGTGCCAGGGGGCATGTCCAGGATGAGGTAATCCAGCTCGTTCCACAGGGTCTGTTGCAGTAACTGCATGACGGCGCCGCTGACCATGGGGCCGCGCCAGACCATGGGGGTTTTGTCGGTCACCACGAAAGCCATGGAATTGGCCTGCAGGCCATGGGCTTCCATGGGAACGAAGTATTTTTCTTCCCGGGTTTGCGGGCGTTTGCCTTCAGGCACGCCTAACATCATTCCAATGCTGGGGCCGTAGATGTCGGCGTCAAGAATGCCCACGCGGGCACCTTCGGCGTGAAGTGCAAGTGCAAGATTGACCGCTGTGGTGGATTTGCCAACACCTCCCTTACCGGAAGCAACGGCGATGATGTTTTTCACGCCCGGAACGGACTGGATGTCTTTCTGGCCCTTGTGGGAATGGATGCGCTGGCTGACCAACACGTCCACACTTTCTACGCCGTCAATGCCATCGATGGCGTTGCTGACTAGTTCTTTTATGGCACCCGCGATGCCTTTTGATGCGTAAGGCAGTTCAATCGAAACGGTGACTTTGCCGGCGTCGTCGGCTTCCAGAGATTTCACAGCACCAAGTTCGTATAAATCCTTGTCCAGGTAAGGATCCCGATACTGTTTGACGGCCTGCTCAAGGGCCTGGCGGGAAATCTGTTTCATGGGTGTCTCCGGGATAGCTTTCGGGATAGGCTTCGGGCATTTAATTGTGACCGGAACCGGGTGTTTCGGATGAAAAATATCTGCTCAAAAGGTATCATCTGTGCCCGTTTCTGGCCATATGACGTATGCTCGATTGTACCATTGGCCCGCAGGCGACGATGCCCCAATCCTCACGAATGAAGTTTCGGAAGACAACATGACGCAAGCTAGCTCCAGGCAACAGCGCGATATTCTGGTCACCAGCGCCCTTCCCTATGCCAATGGCCCCATCCATCTGGGCCATCTGTTGGAATACATTCAGACCGATATCTGGGTGCGCTATCAGAATATGCGAGGCGAGAACTGCTACTACGTTTGCGCCGACGATGCCCACGGCACTGCCATTATGCTCCGTGCCGAGCGGGAAGGCATTTCATCGGAACAGTTGATTGACCGGATCCGCGATGAACATCAGGAAGATTTTTCCGGCTTCCATATCCGCTTTGACAACTATTACACGACCCACTCCACGGAAAATCGCCAGTTTTCCGAGTACATCTATCGGCAACTTCAAGAAAACGACCATATTGCGACTCGCAAAATTACCCAGTCCTTTGACCCGGAAAAGCAGATGTTTCTGGCAGACCGGTTCATCAAGGGCACCTGCCCGAAGTGCAAAACGGAAGATCAGTACGGAGACAACTGTGAAGCCTGCGGCGCTACCTACACGCCTGCAGAGTTGATCAATCCGCGCTCTGCCGTGTCCGGTGCGACGCCTGTGGAAAAAGAATCCGAGCATTATTTCTTCCGGTTGCCCGAATTTGCAGATTTCCTCGCCAAATGGACCCGCAGCGGCACACTTCAGCCACAAGTGGCCAATAAGTTGGCCGAATGGCTGGATGCGGGCCTGCAGGAGTGGGATATCAGCCGCGACTCGCCCTATTTCGGCTTTGAGATTCCGGATGCGCCCAACAAATACTTCTATGTGTGGCTGGACGCGCCCATTGGCTACCTTGCCAGCTTCAAGAACCTGTGTGAGCGCCAGGGCATCGACTTCGAGCATTTCTGGAAAGCGGACTCCACTGCCGAGGTCTATCACTTCATTGGCAAGGACATCATCAACTTCCACGCTCTGTTCTGGCCCGCCATGCTGCACAGTGCCGGGTTCCGCACCCCCAGCGCGGTCTGGGCTCACGGGTTTGTAACGGTAAATGGCAAGAAGATGTCCAAGTCCCGGGGCACGTTTATCATGGCCCGTACCTATCTGGACCATCTCAACCCGGAATACCTGCGCTATTACTTTGCGTCCAAGCTCACCGGCGGCGTCGATGACATGGACCTGAACCTGGAAGACTTTGCCGCGCGGGTGAACTCGGATCTGGTGGGCAAAGTCGTGAACATTGCCAGCCGCAGCGCCGGGTTTATCACCAAGCGTTTTGATGGCCAGCTTGGTACTGTCACCGAACAAGAAAAGCTGAAAGAGTTTATCGAGGCCGGCGATGAAATCGCGGACTACTATGAAGCCCGGGAATTCGGCCGCGCCATGCGCCGCGTTATGGAGCTGGCAGATATCGCCAACCAGTATGTAAACGATGAGCAGCCCTGGGTGATCGCCAAGCAGGAAGGCCAGGAAAACAACCTTCAGGCCATTTGCACCAACGCCCTCAACATGTTCCACCTGCTGATGACCTATCTGGCGCCGGTAATTCCGGAAACCGCAAAAGCTTCCGAGGCGTTTCTCAATGCCCGGCTGGACTGGAACAACCGGGCAGGGCGCCTTGAGAACCATGGCATCAACAAGTTCAAACCGTTGATGAACCGGGTTGACATGGCTCAGATCGAAAAAATGCTGGACGCCTCGAAAGCGGAACTTCCGGCCGCCACTGGTTCCAGGCCTGCAAGTGGCGAACCAGAGAGCGACAAGGCTGAAGCCACGGAGCCGCTGGCTGAAGAGATCGACTTTGACGCCTTCGCCAAAGTCGACCTCAGAGTGGCAAAAATCGTCAAAGCCGAGCGGGTTGAAGGCGCGGACAAGCTGCTGCAACTCACTCTGGACATTGGCCATGGTGAGCGCAATGTGTTTGCCGGCATCAAATCGGCCTATGAGCCGGAAGACCTCACCGGGCGCCTGACGGTTATGGTGGCGAACCTGAAGCCCCGCAAGATGAAGTTCGGTATTTCCGAGGGTATGGTGCTGGCCGCAGGCCCCGGTGGTAAGGAGATCTATATCCTGTCACCGGATTCCGGCGCCACCCCCGGCATGCGGATCACGTAGTCTGAACAGATGACGGAACAGATGACGGAGAGATCAGATGACTGAGTATTTGCTGATTCTCGTCAGCACCATTCTGGTGAACAATTTTGTGCTGGTTCAGTTTCTCGGCCTCTGTCCCTTTATGGGCGTGTCCGGGAAACTGGAAACCGCTATGGGCATGTCACTGGCCACCACATTCGTACTGACCCTGGCGTCGGTGTGCAGTTATCTGGCTTATACCTATCTGCTGGAACCGCTGGACCTGGCGTTCCTGAAAACCATCACGTTCATTCTGGTGATTGCCGTGGTGGTCCAGTTCACGGAAATGGTGGTTCGCAAGACCAGCCCACTGCTCTATCGCGTGCTGGGCATCTTCCTGCCGCTGATTACCACCAACTGCGCGGTACTGGGCGTGGCTCTGCTCAACCTCAACAAGAACAACAACTTTGTCGAGTCAGTGCTCTACGGTTTCGGCGCTGCGGCCGGTTTTTCACTGGTGCTGGTGCTGTTTGCTGCCATGCGCGAGCGTATTGCCGTCGCGGATGTGCCCGTTGCCTTCCAGGGCGCGGCCATTGGCATGGTAACCGCGGGGTTGATGTCGCTGGCGTTTATGGGTTTTACCGGCCTGGTCAATGTCTGACAGAGTGTCTGACGGAGTATTTGAACTATGTGGACAAGCATATTAATTGCCGTTGTTGTCCTGCTGGCGCTGGCCGTTATCTTCGGTGGTTTGCTGGGTTTTGCGGCGGAACGCTTTAAAGTCGAGGGCAACCCTCTCATCCAGCAGATCGACTCACTGCTGCCCCAGACCCAGTGCGGACAATGCGGTTTCCCCGGTTGCCGTCCCTACGCCGAATCCATCGCCAATGGCGATGCCATCAACAGATGCCCACCAGGCGGCGAAACCACGATCAAGGCACTGGCTGATCTGTTGGACATTGAGCCGCTACCGCTGGATGCCGAGCACGGTGTGGAACAGGAAAAGCGCGTTGCGGTGATTCGTGAAGATGAGTGTATCGGTTGCACCAAGTGCATTCAGGCCTGCCCAGTAGACGCCATTCTGGGGGCCGCCAAGCAGATGCACACAGTGATCGAGAGCGAGTGCACTGGCTGCGACCTGTGCGTAGACCCCTGCCCAGTCGATTGCATTGATATGGTTACCCTGCAGCCGGATATCCGCGCCTGGACCTGGACACCACCGAAACCCACCATCATCGCCACGGACCGGACGCCCCCTGAACGAACAGGAGTGAGCGCCTGATGACACAACTCTGGGATTTCAGTGGCGGTATTCATCCGGCGGAAAACAAGGATCTGTCCACGACGCGCCCGATCGAAAAATCGTCGCTGCCGGAACAACTGATTCTGCCGCTCCAGCAGCATATTGGCGCGCCAGCGGAAGCTTGCGTATCCGTTGGTGAAAAAGTACTCAAGGGCCAGGTTATTGCCACCGCATCCGGCGCCATCGGCGTTCCGGTCCACGCGCCCACCTCTGGCACCATTGAAGCCGTTTCCATGCTCCCGGTGCCCCATCCATCCGGCATGAACGACTGGTGCATCGTTCTGGCACCAGACGGCGTTGACGAATGGGCAGAACGGGAAGCCATTGCGGATTACCGTTCACTGGACCGGGACACCGTTCTGGAACGAATCCGCGAATACGGTATTGCCGGTATGGGTGGCGCTGGCTTTCCCACCAATATCAAACTGCAGCCACCCAAAGATCGCAAGGTCAGCACACTGATCCTGAACGGCGCAGAGTGCGAGCCCTACATCACCGCAGACGATATGGCTATGCGGGAGTGCGCCGATGAGATTGTATCCGGGCTGCGGATAATGGCCTGGATTCTGCGGGCCGAGCGATGCGTTATCGCTATTGAGGACAATAAACCCGAAGCCATCGAGGCAGTGAAAAAAGCCACTGCAAACACCCAGACTGAGGTGGTCGTTATCCCCACCAGGTATCCGTCCGGGGGCGAAAAACAACTCATCCAGATTCTGACCGGTATGGAGGTTCCCAGTGATGGCATCCCGGCCGACATAGGCGTGATATGCCAGAACACCGGCACCGCCATCGCGGTATCCCGCGCTATTCATCAGGGTGAGCCGCTGATTTCACGGATTATCACCATCACCGGACGCGCGGTATCCAATCCGGGTACCTATGACGTGTTGCTTGGCACCCCGGTCGCGCATTTACTGTCACAGGCAGGGCTGGATAGCTGGCAGCTCCACCGACTGATTCTTGGTGGCCCAATGATGGGCTATACCCTTGAAACACCGGGCGTGCCAGTGATTAAAACCACCAACTGCGTAATTGCCGCCACCGCCGAAGAACTACCGGCACCACCGCCGGAACAACCCTGTATTCGTTGCGGCATGTGCGCAGAAGCCTGCCCGATGGAACTGCTGCCCCAGCAGCTTTTCTGGCACTCCAAAGCCGGGGAGCTTGAAAAAGCAGAGCATCTTAACCTGTTCGACTGCATAGAGTGCGGCGCGTGCTCCTACGTTTGCCCGAGTTCAATCCCGTTGGTTCAGTATTACCGGGCCGCGAAGGGGGAAATCCGCATTCAGCAGGCTGAGTACCTGAAATCCGATCGCGCCCGGGAGCGCTTCGAGGCCCGTCAGGTAAGACTGGACCGGGAACAACAGGAAAAAGAACAGCGCCGCAGAGAACGCGCGAAGGCAGCCACAGAAGCCCAGGCCAAAAAACAGACCGAGGCAGAAGAGACTGGCGCGCAAGGCCAGCCTTCAAGTGACCGAGCTGCAAAATCCGCACAGGTACAGGAAGCGCTGGCACGGAAAAAAGCCAAGACTGAGCATGCAGACGCAGCTGCAGCCGCAACGAAAGCTGACGCTCGACCAACCGACTCTTAACGAACAGGCCCGGAACTCAATGGCACTTGCTCAACAATCGTCACCCCACGCCCGCCGTGCCCGGTCGACTTCGAACGTCATGCTCTGGGTGATGCTGGCTGCCCTGCCCGGGCTGCTGGCCCAGGTCCTCTTTTTCGGCTGGGGCAATCTGATCAACGTGGTCTGGTGCATCGCGCTGGCCGTTGGTGCCGAAGCGGTCATGCTGATGTTACGCAAACGCCCGGTGATGTTTTTTTTACGCGACAATACCGCCGCTGTTACTGGCTTGCTGCTGGGCCTGTCGTTACCACCACTGGTGCCATTCTGGGTGTCTGCTATTGCGGTCCTGTCCGCTATCATTCTGGCCAAACAGTTATACGGCGGCCTTGGCTCCAACCCCTTCAATCCTGCCATGGTGGGTTATGCGCTGGTATTGATTTCGTTTCCGGTGGCGATGACCACCAACTGGGCAGAGCCCGGCCTCATCCGGGAAACGGCCCCCGGCTTATGGGAGACATTTCAGATCATTGCGTCTGGCCAGCAAACAGCCGTGGATGCGTTTACCATGGCAACCCCTCTGGACCAGTACAAACACAACATCAGTTCCCAGACCGCAGTCGAGGTACTTCGACACCCCACCTTCGGCGATGGCATTGCAAAGGGCTGGGAATGGGTCAATGCGGGCTTTCTGGCGGGCGGGCTTTTGTTGCTGTGGATGCGCCTCATCACCTGGCATATTCCGGTCAGTTTTCTGGCGGGGCTTGTGGTCATGAGCCTGGCTTTTGGCAGCAATCCGGACCTGTACACGCCTCTTTCCATGCACCTGTTTGCAGGCGGCACCATGCTGGGGGCCTTTTTTATTGCCACCGACCCGGTCTCTGCCGCCACCAGCCATCAGGGCAAACTGATCTATGGCGCGGGCATCGGTGTGCTGATCTATCTGATCCGAACCTGGGGCGCTTATCCCGATGCCGTTGCGTTTGGCGTGCTGCTGATGAATTTCGCGGTGCCTTTCATTGACTACTACACGCCTCCGCGTACGTATGGCCACCATAAGGCCCGGCGTGGACTACCAGGCAAGAACCAGGGATAAGCTATGGCGACTCTCGGACAATCCATTCGGCGAAATGCCATCGGGCTTGGCCTGTTTGCCATTGTCACCGGCGGCACCATTGCCCTGACTCAGCAACTTACTCAGGAGCGCATTGCACAACAGGCGGCCCGTGCCGAAGCCGACGCTTTGTTCCAAATCATTCCCGAGAAACGGCATGACAACGAGCTTCTGAGAGATACCGTCACCCTCCCCGCCAGCAATAGTCTGAACAGGGGCCAACCGCTGACTGCCTGGGTGGCGCGTCGGGGTGACCGGCCAACCGGGCTGATTCTTCCGGTGACGGCGCCTGATGGCTACTCTGGAAACATACGCCTGTTGATCGGCATCAACCTGAAGGGCAGAGTTCTGGGCGTTCGTGTTACCAGCCACCGGGAAACGCCTGGGCTGGGAGATAACATTGAAACCAAAAAATCCGACTGGATCTACACCTTCGAGGGCCGTTCGCTGGGCAGTCCGGAACCCGAACAGTGGGCTGTCAAAAAAGATGGTGGCGTGTTTGACCAGTTTACCGGTGCCACCATCACGCCGAGGGCCGTGGTGAATACAGTACGGGACACTCTGGTCTATTTTCGCGAGCATCGGCAGCAGATTCGTGAAATTCTGAAACAACCGGCCTCGCCCGAAAAAGAGCCAGTCACGCCAGAATCACTGGCCAGCAGCTCTTCCGCACAGGAGCATTCGTAACATGGCGACCAAATCCAGCGCAGAGATCATCCGCGACGGACTCTGGACCAACAACCCGGCGCTGGTGCAGGTGCTCGGCCTTTGCCCGCTGCTGGCCGTTACCAGCACCGTGGTCAACGCCATCGGCCTCGGGCTGGCCACCTTGCTGGTTTTGATGGGCTCCAACCTTGCGGTGTCTTTGATCCGGAATTTCGTCAGTGAATCCGTACGCTTGCCCGCGTTCGTGATGATCATCGCTTCCTTTGTGACCTGTGCCGAACTGCTGATGCAGGCTTTCACCTATGAGCTCTATCAGATTCTGGGCATTTTTATTCCGCTGATTGTCACCAACTGCGCCATTCTAGGCCGCGCAGATGCTTTCGCCTCCAGGAATCCACCGCTCCCGGCCCTGCTTGATGGTGTCATGATGGGCCTCGGCTTTCTGTTCGTACTGATCGCCCTGGGGGCCATCCGCGAGCTGATTGGCCAAGGCACACTACTGACCAACATGGATCTCTTGCTGGGTCCGGCGGCCAGCGACTGGGCCATCCGCCCGCTGGAAAACTATCCAAATGTGCTGTTTATGGTTTTGCCACCCGGAGCCTTTATCGGCCTCGGGCTTCTGATTGCGCTGAAAAACGGCATAGATAGCCGCATCAAGGCACGCCGTGCAGCGCGGCCGGTCGAGGCCGGAAGCAAGCGCGTCCGCGTAACAGGCCATGTGTCATGAACAGGGAAAAACGAACAGCCATTTTCACCCGACTGAGAGACGCCAATCCGTCGCCAACCACCGAGCTGAACTACTCCAATTCATTTGAGTTGTTGATTGCCGTTATTCTCTCCGCCCAGGCAACAGACGTTGGCGTGAACAAGGCCACTGCCAGGCTGTTCCCCGTGGCCAACACACCGGAAGCGATCTATCAGTTAGGCGCGGACGGCCTTAAGGAATACATCAAGACTATCGGCCTGTTTAACAGCAAAGCCGACAATGTCACCAAAACCTGTAAAGTCCTGGTGGAGAAACACAACAGTCAGGTACCGGATAACCGGGAGGATCTGGAGGCATTACCGGGAGTGGGCAGGAAAACCGCAAACGTGGTACTGAATACCGCCTTTGGCCATCCAGCCATGGCAGTGGATACTCATATCTTCCGGGTGTCCAACCGGACGGGGATTGCGCCGGGCAAGAACGTACTTGAGGTAGAAAAACGGCTGATGCGACTCGTACCCAGGGAGTTTCTTCTGGATGCTCACCACTGGTTAATACTACACGGGAGATACACCTGTACCGCGCGCAAGCCCCGGTGTGGTGCCTGCGAAATCGAAGATCTTTGCGAGTTCAGGCAGAAGCGGGATTACATGGATTGAGACTGACCCGCCCTGTCAGGAGCGGGTCAATTCACGACCGGGTATTAACGCTGACCCAGCATTTTCTCTTTCAGGTCTTCCTGTGCGGGCTCGTCAGACAACCAGATACCGAACAGTGCCTTCTTGAACTCCAGACCTTCAATGGTGGAGCGCGGCTCACCGTTCTTCAGTACGCGAGTGCCTTCGCCTGGCAGATACACCAGGTCAAACACGTCTCCGTCTACGATTTCCTCGGAAAACACGTCAAGGAACGCGTCAACTTCACCCTGGATCGCAGCGAGATCACCACCGGTGGAATTCTCGAAACCTTCCATGGTGGCCGACTTCATTTTGTCGCTCGTTATCATGCCGGAAATAATGTGCAAGGTGATGGCCTGCGGCTCATCGGCATTGATAATGGCCTGGCCATCATTAATCGTGCTGGGCACATAAAGGCCGCCGACGTACAAATCCATAAACCACTTGGAGCGAGTTCCCGCGCCGTTCAGCTTGAGGTCTGTACCCATCGCCGAATAGGTTTCCGGTACATCGATACCGCCCACTTCCAGCGCCACGGCCGGAGCCGAGAGCACAGCAGTCAGCAGCAGTGAAGCAAATCCTGTTGATAGAGCCTTTTTCATCGTCTTTTCCTTTTCGATCGTTATTATAGAATCTTGTTTCTGGTGGTTCACCGAAGCTCGACACCCTTATCCCACTTCGGCGAGCCAAGTGTAACAGGATGTAAACTGCATCTTTCGCGGGCTGGTTCTCATTTGTGCAGGCGAAAAAAAACCGGCTCCCGAAAGGGCCGGTTTTCTCTTATCTATTGCTCTATCCTGTTCAGGAGCCTTACTTGAACAGCATGGTGCCTGACAGGCCTTCTTTTTCAAGAATCTCGCGAAGACGACGCAGCGCCTCAACCTGAATCTGGCGAACCCGCTCACGGGTCAGACCAATTTCCTGCCCGACCTCCTCCAGCGTACTGATCGGATAACCACGAAGACCGAAACGGCGGGACAGCACCTCCTGCTGTTTATCGCTGAGCAGGTCAATCCACTTGTTGACGCAGGCGCACATGTTGTTGTCCTGCAGCAGATCAGCAGGGTCAGATGCCCCCTCATCAGCGACCGTATCCAGCAGGGATTTTTCACCACCACTGCCAATTGGCGTATCCATGGAGGCAACGCGCTCGTTCAGCCCGAGCATGCGCTTCACGTCTGCCACCGGCTTATCCACCCTCTGCGCAATTTCTTCAGCAGAGGGCTCGTGATCGAGCCTCTGAGTAAGCTCACGCGCAGCGCGCAGGTAGAGATTCAACTCTTTGACCACGTGAATCGGCAACCGGATAGTCCGGGTCTGATTCATGATCGCCCGCTCGATGGTCTGACGAATCCACCAGGTGGCGTAGGTTGAGAAACGGAAACCCCGTTCCGGATCAAACTTTTCAACCGCACGGATCAAGCCAAGATTACCCTCTTCGATCAAGTCAAGCAGAGTAAGCCCCCGGTTCACATAACGACGGGCGATCTTGACCACCAGACGAAGGTTACTCTCGATCATCCTTTTACGGCCCGACTCTTCACCTTTGCGGGCAAGCCGTGCAAAGTAAACCTCTTCCTCGGGAGTCAAAAGGGGAGAAAATCCGATTTCGTTAAGATAAAGCTGAGTGGCGTCCATCTGCTTTAGACTGGAGAAATAGCGGCCACGGGCCGGGATATCTCGTTCGGTGGTAGCAGCTTCGGTGCCCGCTGCTTCTTCTTTTTCAACTTTGTCTTCTGCTAACAGCTGATCGCCTGACTCTTCCGCATCTGACACACGATCGATGATGAGTTCTTCCTGCTCTGATGACATAACGCTTGCCCCGCCTTTCAAGGATCCTGGATATTTGCTCACAGTTCTTATTGTTATGAGCACCTTTTCTTATCTGTTTTCTTGTTCAGGACGTTATTCTCTGGCTGCTCGCGACGCTGGGCCGTTGTTTTTGTTATTCGCCAGATGATTCTTTTCTTGATTATTATTTTGGCTGTTCTGTTTTTTTCACTCTCTTTACCCTTTCACCAGACTCGCGTTGACCAATGGTCAGCGAGGCGGCAGATAAGGCACCGGGTTCACGGGGTTACCATTTTTCCGGATTTCAAAATGCAATTTTGGCCGGTCTGTTCCGCTACTTCCCAATTCGGCAATCTTTTGCCCAGCGGTTACATCCTCCCCTTCTCTGACCAGAACCTTCCGGTTGTGGGCATAGGCACTGAGGTAGTGCTCGTTGTGATTCACAATGACCAGATTTCCATAGCCGAGTAAACCATCCCCTGCATAAACCACATTACCGCTTGCGGCTGCCCGAACAGAATCACCCGGATTCCCTGCAATATCAATACCTTTATTGACTTTTCCAGACGTAGAATACGCTGCAATTACGGTGCCAACGTGTGGCCAGCGCCACTCAATGCTGGCCACTGTCTGGCTCTGCTCCGCCGCTGGAGCAGATCGATTCGGGGGTTTGGAAACCTTAGGCGCCGGTGGGTCAGGCGGCGGAGAACGGCGGAGCGAACTCGGAGGCTGGGGGGACCCTGACACTGCCGAAGCACTGCCACGTTTATCCAGTTGCACGACCTGCCCCGCTTTGAGGTCATAGGGTGGGGGTATGTCATTGGCGTCCCCCAGCTCCCGGTAATCTCGCCCGTACCGCCAGGCAATGCTGTAAAGGGTTTCGCCAGATTTGACCACATGGCGGCCCCAGTAAACCGGAGGATTGTAGCGGTCATCCTGATGGATGGCAGAGGTATTACAGCCGGCAAGTCCAAACATGCTAATCAACAGAGCCGCGGCGTAACCCAGCCGCGAAAAGGCGTACAAATTGATTTTTGAACGTGACCGCTCGTGGACACTCATGGGGCACCAAAGTGACGTTGCAAATACCGACTCAAACAACCTGTACGTCAATCTAAAAAGAATAAAAAAGAGCCTGTTAATCTATTTTTGTATAAGAAATGTATCCAGTTATCAGATTTTCTTAGTAACTCGCTAATTTATTGCACATTTTCGGTGCCAAACCAGGTTACTGTGCACCATTATTTGTTACCGCTCGAAACAGTCTGAAGGACCAAAAGGTAACACTCGTCGCAAAATCCCTGTGAACTGGTGCCCAAACCTCACCTTCGCTTGCCGGCCCACTCTACGGCCAGGACTAACGCCAATCCTGCCAAAGCAAACAGGCAGGCCATCAGTAACTGAGGATCCTGACCGATCTGTTCAGCATAGCTGAAGGGGCTGACACTTGCCTCGGCCAGGGGAACCTGCTCACCGGAACTATTGATGCGCCAGCTCAGGGTCTGCTTCCAGGGCCACATCTTATTGAGGGCACCGACCATGAAACCGATTAGCAGCGCCAATACCAGATCGTGGAAGCGGGAAAACGCCCAGGTAATCAACCGTGCGACAGAGAGTAGTCCAGCCAGACATCCGAGAGAAAACGCCCCCAGAATGACAGGATCGGGCGCCCGGATCGCGTCCAGAACCGGCGCATACATCCCCAGAATAACCAGAATAAATGAGCCCGAAATACCGGGTAGAATCATCGCGCAGATTGCCAGCGCACCCGCGCCGAAAAACATCAGCAACGACGGTTGCAAAGGCATCCCGCCCAGGGTGCCGACCCACCACGCAAACACAACCCCTCCGGCAAAGGGCGCTAACAATGCCGCCCGTGGCAATTGCACCTGACGACTGACGTGCCACACCGAGGCAATAATTAGGCCGAAAAAGAAGCTCCAGATCAGGATGGGATACTGGTCCAGGGCGACACTGATGGCAGACGCCAGGGTGACAATGCTGACCAGAATTCCGGCAAGCAGACAAAGCAGAAAGGTGCCGTCACAGGCCTGCCAAAACGCGCGGAAACGGCCTTTGAGCAGGTGTTGCCATGCAGCTTCCGGAAGATCACTGATCGCCTGTAACAGCCGGAAATAGATACCGGTGATCAAGGCGATGGTGCCGCCGGACACCCCGGGCACAATGTCGGCGGCGCCCATAGCCATACCCCGGAGAAAAACAGACCATAGGCGATTATCACGGTCAGGGTTCAGTTGACTCACCGCACAACCCCGCCCAGCAAAGGTACAAACCGGACCGGCTCTACTTCGTTAATTTCAAAATGATTACCGTGGCGGACAATTTCGGTGAGCATCTGGGTATGTTCACCAATCGGGGCCACGAGCACCCCGCCATCGGCCAGTTGCGATTTAAGCTCTTCCGGTACCTCGCGGGGAGCCGCCGTCACTATGATGCCGTCAAATGGCCCCTTGTCTGGCCAGCCCATGCCGCCATCGGCGTGTTTCAGAAGCACATTACGCGCGGCAAGCGCTCTCAGCCGGTCCCGGGCACGATCCTGCAACGGCTTGATTCGCTCGACACTGAACACCTGATCCACCAGCCTGGCAAGAATGGCCGTCTGGTAACCGGAGCCGGTTCCCAACTCCAGTACCCGAGAGGGCTGGTGACGCATCAGAACTTCCGTCATACGGGCCACAATATAAGGCTGGGACAGGGTCTGGTTGTAGCCGATAGGCAGAGCGGTGTCTTCATAGGAGCGATGGGCCAGGGCTTCGTCCAGAAAGATGTGCCGGGGCACGTCAGACATGGCGGCAAGTACCTGCTCGTCGACAATGCCGGATTCGCGCAAACGCTGAATCAGTCGCATTCTGGTGCGGCGGGAGGTCATCCCGATTCCATCGAGTTCGGCGACCATCAACCGGTTTCCTCTTTACTCACCCCGTGATTCAGGTCCTCCACCCAGTCTTGCAGCTTCGGCAGTGCCTCGTGGCGGGTCATGTCCACATGCACGGGGGTAATGCTCACGAAATGGTTCTGTACTGCCTGAAAATCGGTTCCCTCACCGGCGTCGCTACCCTGACCGGCCGCGCCGATCCAGAAACGGGCCTTGCCTCGCGGACAGGTCATAGGCACGGCGCCTTCGGCACGGCCACGGTGGCCAAGGCGGGTAACACGGAACCCTGCCAACGCCTCCCAGGGTACATCCGGCACATTCACGTTGAGAATACAGCGGGGGCCCAGAGACAGGGGAGCAGTACCTTCCAGTAGCACCCTGACAACCCGGGCCGCTGTCTCGTAGTGAAAGTGGCCCTCGTTCACCAGCGACACGGCAATAGCCGGAAGGCCCAGGTGTCGGCCTTCGGTCGCGGCCGCCACAGTGCCTGAATAGATAATATCGTCACCGAGATTGGCGTGGGTGTTGATCCCGGAAACCACCCGATCGAAGGGGTGCTCAAACAGACCGTTTACCGCCAGATGAACACAATCGGTGGGTGTGCCATCAACAGACTGAAATCCACTGGCATGATTTTCAACGGTCAAAGGCCGGTTCAGGGTGAGCGCATTGCTGGCACCGCTATGGTCCCGGTCGGGCGCTACAACATGCAACTCACCCAGTCCCTCGAGCCCTTCGTAAAGGGCCTTCAGGCCGGGCGACTGCACACCGTCATCATTGGACAACAGAATTCGCACGATTGCCTCCACTTACTGCTAAATCAAACACATCACCGAGCAGCGTTGTCGCATATTGCCCGGGAGGTAACCCGAAAGAGATCAATAACTGGTCTGCACCCAGCCATTCCCATTGCATTTTTTCCGGCATCAGAATCAGTCGGCGGCGCTCCGGTTTCATGCGGGTTAATGCAAACACCGACTCAACCTTTGGAGAGCGGGAAACCACGGCCCGCTCAAGCTCACCCTGAACCAATACGGCCTCGGTGCCGCCATCACCCCACATGGGGCCTGTGACCACGGCCTCTGTTTCGCCCGGCAGCCCCGGTTCGCCATCAAGGGGATCACGCCAGTTACCGGCCTCTACCCGGTGGGCCAGCACTTCATTGAACAGCCAGGAACGTGCCGCCGAAAAGTACAATACGTTCTTAGCCTCGTCATCGCCAGAGGAAGACCGCCCACGCCTTCTTTTTTTACCGTTCCGGCCCCTACCAGAGATCATTCTCGCCGGGTCCATCGCAACTGCCCTGTCCAGATTTCCACCGGCATGGCCAAATCGCTGGGGGCCGAAATAATTCGGGCAGCCGTCATTGCTTAGTCCGGACAAAGCCTCGTTGATAGCTTCTCTCTGTCCGCTCAATTCCTTCAGGATAATGTCGAACCCGTTGCCCTGGTGATCAGACCGGCGAAGTTTTTTCTGGCCCCGACACCCGTCCAGCACCGGCCAGGTTTCAGCAATCCGGGACATTAGAGCGCTGTCCTCACCCTCAAGCCCAGGCCGGTAGACGCTGAACCACTGTCGGGTCACCGCGTGACGATCCTTCAGGCCACAAAACCCTATGTCGAAATGCCTGCATTCTGCCAGCACTGCGAGCTGACGGGCGACATACTCGGTGTTATCACCGGTTTTTTCGATTCGAAGGTACAGGTGCTCACCACCCGAACAATTCGAAACATCCAGCTTCTCATCAACCAGAAAGTCAGCGGGGCTGGCTTTGAGCAGAGCGCGGCCAACCCTGTGGCCTGTTGATGTTGGCCAGTCGAGTCGCCAATGATTCGGGCGTTCCGGGTGCGGAGCATCTCTCATAAGGCGTCCGGCTCAAGCAAACAGATTGCCTGGCAGGCAATGCCCTCACCACGGCCAGTAAAGCCCAGACGCTCGCTGGTGGTTGCTTTCACGCTCACGCGGTTTGCAGGAAGGTTCAGGTCCTCGGCGATATTCAGCCGCATGGTCTGAATGTGCGGTGCCATTTTCGGCGCCTGGGCGATGATTGTGGCATCCACATTGGCCAGCTTATAGCCCTCCCCCGTTACCCGCTCAATGACTCTGCGCAGCAGATCGCGGCTGTCGGCTCCGGCCCATTCATCGCTGGTGTCGGGAAAAAAATGCCCAATATCACCCAGGGCCACTGCTCCCAGCAGCGCATCTGCGAGCGCATGCAAGAGTACATCACCATCAGAATGCGCCTTGATACCTTGCTCAAACGGAATGGTCACACCACCAAGAATGACATGATCTCCCTCGCAGAACGCGTGGACATCAAAGCCCTGCCCGATTCGCATAGTGGGTTCCTTTTACAGGTCGAAACGACATGGATTCAGAAGCGGCTGAGCAAAAAATCCGCCAGCGCCAGATCCGCTGGCACCGTTACCTTAATATTATCGGGACGGCCCTCGACAATACAGGGGAAATAACCAGACTGTTCCACCGCGGAGGATTCATCCGTGACTGGCCGCCCGGCTGAGAGCGATGCCTGCAGAGCGGATTTAAGAATGCCGTAGCGGAACATCTGTGGCGTCAACGCCCGCCAGAGGTGAGTCCTGTCGACTGTTGCCTGAACATCCGGCCCGTCGGGGCCGGTTTTTTTCAGAGTATCCGTGACCGGTGCCGCCAGCAACCCACCCACTGTGTGCCCGGCCAGTTCGGTGAGCAGCCGATTGAGATCATCCGGATGCAGGCATGGCCGGGCCGCATCGTGTACCAACACCCAATCATCGGGGTCCGCCTGTTCTTCCAGCGATTCGAGACCAGCGAGCACCGAGTCAGCCCGCTCCTGACCACCGTGGCAACAGGTAATGCGGTCGTCCTGACTGGCTTTTGTTTCGCACCACCAGGGATCATCCGGGTTTATGGCGACAACACATCCGGCCAGGGCCAGATGATCGACAATACGGGAGATGGTCAGATCGAGAACCAGGCTTCCGCGCACAGATAGGTACTGTTTGGGCCGGGCGGACTGCATTCTCTTGCCGGCACCGGCGGCGGGTATAACAAGCCAGAGTTTTGGGGTAGTCATGGGCATGGTCGACGTTGGGAGGCAGAACGTTATTGTTCAACTACGAGAAAAAACGTTTCGTCCTCGCGGATCAGGCCGAGATTCATCCGGGCCCGTTCTTCCAGTGCGCCCTGCTGGCCCCGAAGATTCTGCACTTCTGCGAACAGGCGTTCGTTGCGCACTTCCAGCTCTGCGTTTTCCGAGCGCTGCCCGGCAATGGATTCTTCCAGCCCCCACACCTGCGCAAAGCTGCCCTCCCCAACCCACAGGCGACCCTGTAGCAGGATGATCAGCAAAACCATGATGGACCAGAGCAATTTCATTGCAATTCCGTGTATCAGACAAATATCGAGTGTTGAGTATAGACGTTAGTGTAGTTTTTCAACAAGTTCTGCTAAGCACTTGTACAAAAAGGCCATCACACTTCACATAATGGACGTGTGATGGCCTTTTCGGGGTTCAGGCGTAACTGACCGGGGCTTCAGCTCTGACCTTTGATTTCACTCCGGCCGCGATACGGCGCGTCAGCTCCCAGGGCTTCCTCGATTCGAAGCAGCTGGTTGTACTTGGCGACCCGGTCAGACCGGCACAGAGAGCCAGTTTTAATCTGCCCTGCACAGGTGGCCACCGCCAGATCCGCAATGGTGGTATCTTCGGTTTCACCGGAACGGTGCGAAATGACCGCGGTGTAACCGGCATCCTGGGCCATCTTGATCGCATCCAGAGTCTCGGTCAGGCTTCCGATCTGGTTGAACTTGATCAGAATAGAGTTGGCAACGCCCTTCTCAATACCTTCTTTCAGAATTCGGGTGTTGGTGACAAACAGGTCATCGCCGACCAGCTGCACTTTGCTGCCGAGCTTGTCCGTCAAAACCTTCCAGCCGTCCCAATCGCTCTCGTCCATACCATCTTCAACGGAAACGATGGGATAACGCTCGCACAAGCCTGACAGGTAATCCGCAAAGCCTTCAGAGTCAAAGCTCTTGCCCTCACCGGCAAGCCGGTACTGGCCGTCTTCATAGAACTCGGAAGACGCACAGTCCAAAGCCAGGGTCACATCGGTACCCAGCTTGTAACCGGCTTTCTCGACGGCGTCCTGAATCATCGCCAGAGCGCCTTCGTTGGAAGGCAGATCCGGTGCAAAACCACCTTCGTCACCTACGGCCGTATTCAGGCCTTTGCTGTGAAGGACCTTCTTCAGCGCGTGGAAGATCTCCGCACCAATGCGCAGCGCCTCGGTAAACGACTTGGCAGCCACCGGCTGAATCATGAACTCCTGAATATCCACGTTGTTGTCAGCATGCTCACCGCCGTTGAGAATGTTCATCATCGGCACCGGCATGGAGTACTTGCCGGAGGTTCCGTTTATATCAGCGATGTGCGCATACAGCGGCTTGCCAAGGGAGGCAGCTGCCGCTTTTGCGGAGGCCAGGGAGACAGCAAGAATAGCGTTCGCTCCAAGATTGGCCTTGTTCTCAGTGCCATCCAATTCGAGCATGACCTTGTCGATCGCACGCTGGTCTGCCGCATCTTTTCCAATCAGGGCTTCACGAATTTTGGTATTGACCGTCTCAACAGCCTTAAGCACGCCTTTACCCAGATAGCGGCCGGCATCTTTGTCCCGAAGTTCAAGGGCTTCCCGTGAACCAGTGGACGCACCAGACGGCGCACAGGCACTACCAATCGTGCCGTCTTCCAGAATAACGTCAGCTTCTACGGTCGGGTTACCACGTGAATCCAGAATCTCACGGCCTTTGATGTTGGCAATCTTGGTCATTCTTCTGATTCTCCAGATTTTCTATGTCTAAACGGTTTAACTTTTAGCCGGGTCTAGAGCAGGTGGGGGATGGCTTTCCGAAACTGTGCGGAGCCATGGATGGCGGAGCCCAAGCGTCACATGGATGTGCCGCAAGGAGCGTGTTTCGGAAAGCCATCTCCCACCTGCTCGTACTCCCAGACATGAAAAAACAAACACCGCCAGTCAGGCGGTGTCGATCGGCTTAAAACTTTTCACCAGGTCATCCACGGCTTTCACCCTCTGGAGGAACGGCTCCAGCTGGCTCAGGCGCAGGGCACAAGGCCCGTCACATTTGGCATTATCCGGATCAGGATGCGCTTCCAGAAACAGGCCCGCTAATCCCTGAGACATGCCCGCCAGTGCCAGATCGGCCACCTGTGCACGGCGGCCGCCTGCCGAATCCGAGCGGCCACCGGGCATCTGCAACGCATGGGTGACATCGAACATTACCGGAACATCCATGGCTTTCATGATGCCAAAACCGAGCATATCCACCACCAGGTTGTTGTAACCAAAGCTGGTGCCGCGCTCGCACAGGATGATTTTGTCGTTACCGGCTTCACCACACTTGGTGATGATGTGTTTCATTTCCTGAGGCGCCAGAAACTGGGCTTTCTTGATATTGATCACAGCGCCGGTTTCAGCCATGGCGACCACGAGGTCCGTCTGCCTGCTTAGAAAGGCCGGTAACTGGATGATGTCACAAACCTCTGCAGCCGGAGCCGCCTGTGAAGCCTCGTGGACATCGGAAATGATCGGAACCCCATACTTGCTTTTAATATCTGCCAGGATCTGCAGGCCCTTTTCCAGGCCCGGCCCGCGGAAAGAGTTCACCGAAGAGCGGTTGGCCTTGTCAAAGGACGCCTTGAACACATAGGGAATGCCCAGCTTTGAGCAAACCTCTACATAAGCGTCTGCCACTTCAAAAGCCAGCTCACGGGATTCCAGCACGTTCATACCGCCGAACAGTACAAACGGCGTATCGTTGGCGACCTGGATGCCAGACACCTCGACCATGCTCCGTGCCATATTCAGGATTCCTTTTTGCGGGCCCGCGCAGCTTCTACGAAGCCTTTAAACAACGGATGACCGTCACGGGGGGTAGACGTGAACTCCGGATGGAACTGACAAGCCACGAACCACGGATGGTCCGGCACTTCCACTACTTCCACCAGTTTGCCATCGGTGGAGCGGCCGGAAACTCTCAAACCGGCGGCCTCTAGCTGTGGCAGAAAATGATTATTTACCTCATAGCGGTGACGATGACGTTCACGGATAGTTTTTTTGCCGTAGCAACCGGCGATGGTTGAGCCTTCTGCCACAACACAGTCCTGAGCTCCCAGGCGCATACTGCCACCCAGATCGGACTCCCCCGAACGCTCTTCTTTTTCACCGCTGGCGTCCAGCCATTCAGTGATCAGACCAATAACCGGTTCGGGTGCATGCTCGCGGAACTCGGTGCTGTGGGCGCCTTTCAGACCGGCAACATTGCGGGCGTACTCGATAACCGCCACCTGCATGCCCAGGCAGATCCCCAGGTAGGGCACCTTGTTTTCACGGGCGTACTGAACGGTGCGGATTTTGCCTTCCACGCCGCGCTCACCAAATCCACCTGGCACCAGAATAGCGTCTGCGCTTTCCAGTGAGCCGGTGCCGTCACGCTCTATATCCTCGGAATCAATGTAATTGATCCGGACCTTGGTGCGGGTCTTAATGGCTGCATGTAGCAAGGATTCCACCAGAGATTTGTAGGCGTCCAGCAGCTCCATATACTTGCCGACCATAGCGACGGTGACTTCGCCGTCCGGGTTCATCAGGGACTCAACGACTGCGTCCCACTCGCTCAGGTCTGCCGGCTTGGCATCAAGGCCGAAACGCTCGGTGACAAGCTGATCCAGCCCGAATTCGTGGAGCATTCGCGGAATGGAGTAAATGGATTTTGCGTCCTGAAGCGGAATAACCGCACGCTCTTCCACGTTGGTGAACAGCGCGATCTTACGCCGGGAGCTGGCGTCAACTTCGTGCTCGGAACGACACAACAGGATGTCCGGCTGCAGACCAATTGAGCGCATTTCCTTCACGGAATGCTGGGTCGGTTTGGTTTTGATTTCACCGGCAGTCGCAATGTACGGAACCAGCGTCAGGTGCATGAACAATGCACGCTGAGGGCCTACTTCCACTTTGAGCTGGCGGCAGGCTTCGAGGAATGGCAGGGATTCGATGTCACCCACGGTGCCGCCAATCTCGATCATGGCAACGTCTGCCCCGGCAGCGCCCTCCACAACCCGGCGTTTGATTTCGTCGGTAATGTGGGGGATGACCTGAACCGTTCCGCCAAGGTAATCGCCCCGGCGCTCCTTGCGGATCACCTCTTCATAAACGCGGCCGGTCGTAAAATTGTTCCGGCGGGTCATGGGCGTGCGGATAAACCGTTCGTAGTGACCAAGGTCCAGGTCTGTTTCCGCGCCATCTTCGGTGACAAACACTTCACCGTGCTGGAAGGGGCTCATGGTGCCGGGGTCCACGTTGATGTACGGGTCCAGCTTGAGAATAGTGACCTTCAGGCCGCGCGCCTCAAGGATCGCAGCCAGCGAGGCTGATGCGATTCCTTTCCCCAAGGAGGACACGACACCGCCGGTGACGAAAATATAACGCGTCATGCAGATTCCGTGATTTGTCTGGTTCGGTGAAGGAGGGAGATTATCATCTCAAGATGGGAGATCAGATTACCAGAAGTCCCCCACCTACTCAATCAGAATCCCGCTCCGCAATCAGGCGCCAACCACTGGCAGGCGCCTCCCCACAGTACTGCTCTGACACCCACAGATGCCCCACAGCGACTAGCGTTTCATCACCGCTGGCCACATCCGTTACCAGCGGTAAATGGCCCCGCTCCCAGGCTGGCACAGCCTGCTCCTGAAGCCATTTTTTTAAAGGCCGGGACGGACCATCGGGGCGCACCCTGATTCGCTCGCCACCCGCTCTTGCGTGAACCACAAGCTTCGGAGGACAGCCAGCGTCTATGGTGACGGTCTGTAGCTTCAGGCGCCAACCTCCCCAGGCGGTCTCCTGCCCCGGCTCAAGCTGCAACGGTTGGTCACCGGACATAGTCTGGCCGGTGACCAGACAAAGTGTGTTCTGGTAGCGACGAAGAACATAGCCAGTGCCATGATATTCCGGCTGTCGGTCGGCGCCGGAATCCATAAATTCGGATAATAGCCCGGTCCAGTCCGCCGGGTCAGGCGGCCAATACTGCTGTCGACTTACCCACCAGCGAATCAGGTTTTTCTGTTCGGCTACCGTTAATGCGGCCAGCGCTGAGAGATCCAGGCCGTCATCTATGGTCCTGCACCGGGTAAAATGAATGCTGGCAAGGCTACTGGCCAGTTCGTAGCTTTCATGAAAGGCGTCACCACAGGCGCGGGCTGTGGCCGCCAGACGGCGGTTGAGAGAGGGCCAGCGCTGCTTGAGGGCAGGAATAATGGACTGGCGGAGAAAATTCCGATCAAACCGCTGGTCGCGGTTGCTGGGATCCTCAACCCAGTCAATTCCGTGCAATTGCGCCCAGCATTCCAGCTGCCGACGACTAACATCAAGAAACGGGCGATACAGGGCACCTTTTCCGACAGCGCGGGACACCGGCATTCCTGCCAATCCCGCAACGCCGGTACCGCGTATCAGCCGAAACAGGACGGTTTCAGCCTGATCGTCTGCGTGATGCGCCATCAGCAGCAGGTCGCCCTTCTCCAGACAAGCTTCAAACGCCTGATAACGGGCCGTCCGCGCAGCTTCCTCCAGCCCTCCGGTTCCGGTGCTATCGCGATAAGCTATCGCCGGCACGTTTACCGGAATAATTCGACAGGGAACCTCAAGAGACTGGCACAGGTCCTGGCAGAACCTCTGGGTATCAGCAGAGTTCGACTGGATCTGATGATTCACATGAATCGCCGTCAGTTTGCCGCTATTGCGAAAAAGCCGGGCGGCAGAATGGAGCAGAAGGACTGAATCCAGGCCACCACTTAGGGCGACGTGCAATCCGGAGTGTGTCGGCAGGTTGCTGACCGAGGCCAGAAGCGCCTCTGGCCAGGCACTGTCAGGGCCGGCATTACCGGCCCGTGTCATAACGCGTCAGCCGCTCGTAGCGGCGCGCAACCAGTTCATCGACCGGCAGGGCGCTGAGCTCTTCAATGCCCTGGGCAAGAACCTCTTTCAGGGATTCGGCCATTTTATCCGGAGCGCGGTGAGCGCCACCCAGAGGCTCCTGAATCACATGATCCGCCACGCCCAGCTCTTTCAGCCGTTCGGCGGTAACGCCCATGGATTCTGCCGCCTGGGACGCATACTCGGCGCTTTTCCAGAGGATGGAGGCACAACCCTCAGGAGAAATAACCGCGTAAGTAGAGTACTGCAGCATGTTGAGCTGGTCACACACGCCAATGGCCAGCGCGCCACCGGAGCCGCCCTCACCCACCACCGTGGAAATGATCGGCGTTTTCAGGCGCGACATAACGGCCAGATTGAAGGCAATTGCCTCGCTCTGGCCCCGTTCTTCCGCACCGATGCCCGGATAGGCGCCCGGTGTATCGATAAAAGTCAGAATCGGCATGTGAAACCGCTCGGCCATTTCCATCAGCCGCAGGGCTTTGCGGTAACCTTCAGGCCTGGGCATACCAAAGTTACGCTTGACCTTGTCCCGCACTTCCCGGCCTTTCTGGTGGCCGATAATCATGATCGGTTTGCCGTCCAGGCGCGCAGTGCCACCCACAATCGCCTGGTCATCCGCGTACCGGCGGTCACCGTGCAGTTCATCGAAATCATCAAACATCATTTCGATGTAATCGTGGGTATAAGGCCGCCTGGGGTGACGGGCAAGACGGGTCACATCCCACGGTTTCAGGTCCGAGAAGATGCTTTCCGTCAGGCTGACACTCTTTTTCTTCAGTCGGGAAATTTCGTCGGTGATGTTGATGTCGGTATCATTACCCACCATACGAAGCTCTTCAATCTTGGCTTCAAGGTCGGCAATAGGCTGTTCGAAATCAAGATAGTTAGGGTTCATGATGTTCCATCATTATGATTGCAGGGCGAACACTCAGGCCGCCAAAAAATAAGATATATCAACAAATATAGCAATGCCGGACCGATCACTAAAGCGGACCTTTGTATGAGGCCATCTGTATCAGGCGCTTTGCCTATTAGTATCAATCATAGACCAGTTCGACCGCCTGGTCGCCTACCAGGTATTTCAGCTCCAGCAGCAGATCATCGTCCGGCTGAACCCGCCAGGAATCCCCGAGTTCAATACGCGTGCTGGCCTCGTTGGTGCTGTATTCAATCCACACCGGGCTGCCTTCACAGCGAAATGGCCGCAGGGTGGAATCCAGTTTGTCCAGCAGGCCGTTTTGCAGCTGGTCCGCGTGGATTGCAAGTTTGAGCCCACGACTGAACTGCTGCCTGGCCGTTCCCACATCCATCACCGAGCTCACCCGCATTTTCATCTGACCGGAGTAGTCATCATGACTGACCTGGCCTTCCACCACGATCACCTGATCTGACTGCAGCAGCTCCCGGTGCTCAAAAAACGCCTCCGAGAACAGCGTGGCTTCAATCCGGGCACTGCGATCGTCCAGTGTAATAAACGCCATGGTGGACCCGGTGCGGGTTTTCATCGAACGCAGGGCCACCACCAGCCCCGCAACCCGTTGAGGCTGACGGGAGGGTTTCAGCTCAGCAATGGGGGAGCGTACAAACCGGCGCACTTCCCGTTCGTACTCGTCGAACGGATGGCCGGTCAGATAGAGCCCAAGCGTGTCTTTTTCGCCTTTGAGGCGCTGTTTCTCCGGCCATTCTCTCACCCCTGCCACGTCGGCATACGGGTCTTCACCTTCGCCGCCGGCGGCAATATCACCGAACATGTCAGTCATGCCCACGGACTCGTTACGCGACTGTTGCCCGGCCTGCTGGATGGCTTTGTCGATACTTGCCATCAAGTGCGCCCTGCCCGCGCCCAACTTATCCATGGCACCACAGCGGATCAGCGCTTCTATGGCTCGCTTGTTCACTTTTTTCAGGTCCACCCGGCGGCAGAAATCAAACAGATTGTGATAGGGCTCGTCGCCAGCGCGGCCTTCGACAATGCTCTGAATCGGCCCTTCGCCCAGGCCTTTGATAGCGCCCATTCCGTAGATGATCTGGCCCTCATCATTGACGGTAAACGTATATTGCGAACGGCTGACATCCGGCACAAGCAGATCCAGCCCCATGCTGCGGCACTCTTCTACCAGCGTCACGACCTTGTCGGTATTCTGCATATCAGCAGTCAATACCGCCGCCATGAACTCCGCCGGGTAACGGGCTTTCAACCAGAGCGTCTGGTAAGACACCAGCGCGTAGGCCGCCGAGTGGGATTTGTTGAAGCCGTAGCCGGCAAACTTTTCCACCAGGTCAAAAATATTCTCAGCCAGAGTTTTATCGATGCCGTTCTTCTCGCAGCCATCGAGGAAAAACTGTTTCTGCTTGGCCATTTCCTCAGGTTTTTTCTTACCCATGGCCCGGCGCAGCATGTCGGCGTTGCCCAGGCTGTAACCTGCCATTACCTGAGCAATCTTCATGACCTGTTCCTGGTATAGGATAACCCCGTAAGTGGGTCCCAATACTGGTTTCAGGCCGTCGTACTGATAATCGGGGTGGGGAAAAGACACCGGCTGGCGCCCGTGCTTCCGGTCGATAAAGTCATCTACCATGCCGGACTGAAGCGGACCAGGTCGGAATAGCGCCACCAGCGCGATCATGTCCTCAAGAGAGTCCGGCTGCAGGCGACGAATCAGGTCTTTCATTCCCCGTGATTCCAGCTGGAACACGGCGGTAGTTTCCGCTTTCTTCAGCATCTTGAACGAAGATACATCGTCCAGAGGAATTTCGTTGATATCGAGCCTGGTTTCGCCGCACTTTTCCCGGCGAGGGTTAATCATCTTCAGGGCCCAGTCGATGATGGTCAGGGTCCGCAGGCCGAGGAAGTCGAACTTCACCAGGCCGGCCTCTTCTACATCGCCTTTGTCGAACTGGGTTACCAGGCTGCCGCCCTCGTCATCGCAATAGAGCGGCGAGAAATCGGTGATCTTGGTAGGCGCTATCACCACGCCCCCCGCGTGTTTGCCGGCGTTCCGGCAGACGCCCTCAAGCTTAAGGGCCATTTCCCAGATGCCCTGAGCTTCTTCGTCATTGGCCAGAAACTCGCCAAGCTGGGGCTCCTGCTCAAGGGCCTTTTCCAGCGTCATACCCGGCTCAAACGGGATCATCTTGGACAGTTTATCCGCCAGCCCGTAGGGCTTGCCCTGCACCCGCGCCACATCCCGCACAACAGCTTTCGCTGCCATGGTGCCGAAAGTGATGATCTGGGAGACAGCCTCGCGCCC
>Ga0136596_1000104_pt1 | contig 47017 bp, 30 predicted proteins | sample AntRauTorcE11897_FD_101387 | JGI IMG/M metagenome (GOLD analysis project Ga0136596, IMG submission 101387) | Saline lake microbial communities from Rauer Islands, Antarctica - Metagenome Torckler E11 #897 | ecosystem: Environmental > Aquatic > Non-marine Saline and Alkaline > Saline | place... | reverse complement strand
GCTCAAACCGAAAATCCAAAAAATATTATTTTAAAAGAATAGAAGTCATAAAAAAAGGGACTAACCTGGGTTCGCAGATCAGTCCCTAAAATTTTGAAGCTCCCCTCAAGTTACGGACTTGCGAATTTTGTATTCCATAAAATGGCCTCTTAGGGTATTAAATAGAGGTTGCAAAGGAATTAAGTTCGAGATTGACTGGCAAAAATTGCTCGAAATCTACCCTTTTTTGAATCATGCGAACCTTTGTAAACCACACTTTTCTGTTAAACAGAAACCACTGAAAAAAGAGGGAACGCTCCTTCAGCGTAGTTAAGATCACCTAAAACCTGTCCACAGATTTTAGGACGAGTTAAACCTCTTTTCTCTTTGAAAAACCTTTTAGTATATAATAACTCTGTCCTACAATTAAAGGGATCAAACTCATAACGATCACTACCTTCCATTCAGAAAATGAAAGGGGTGTCAGTTTCAATACCAATGCTAATTCAGGTATGTATAGGGTGGATAAGATCAGCATGGTACAAAAGATCAAAGCCAGCCAAACCCATCTATTTTTTGTAACCTCATTTTTAAAAATTCGGCTTCCAGGGTCTCTCATGTTAAATACATGCCAAAGTTGTGCAAAGGCAAGGGTGAGAAAACTCAGCGTTACTGCCTGAGTAGGTTCATGGCCAATCATATAAATTCCCCACAAAAATGAACCGAAAACGGCTCCCGTGATTAACAATCCATAAAAAAGAATAAACAGCCAGTTCGATCTGTTTAAAATACCTTCTTTACTTGAACGCGGTTTTCTTTCCATGATATCTTCACTTCCTTCCCCCAATCCCAGAGCAAGCGCCGGAAATACATCGGTTACCAAATTTAAAAATAGAATTTGAAGTGGAAGGATAGGTAATGCCATTCCAATGAAGGAAGCTATACCAACCACCATGATCTCACTTACATTACAAGAGATCAGATACATCACAAATTTCTGAATATTAATAAAGATGACTCTACCCTGTTTTATGGCGAGAACTATAGTAGAAAATTCGTCATCAGTCAAAACAATATCAGCGGCTTCCCGTGCTACTTGCGTTCCCCGTTCCCCCATGGCTATGCCAATATCTGCTTTTTTAAGAGCCGGTGCGTCATTCACTCCATCTCCTGTCATTCCAACGATGTATCCGTTTTTTTGGTAAAGGTCGATCAGATCCAGTTTCTGTTTTGGATTGATGCGGGCAAATATATGTGCCTTGAGCTGTTCTTCTTCCGGTTTATTATCAAGATCGAGACTGTGAATTATTTTTTGTTCTTGAGCATCACCAAGCCCCACCTCTCCGGCAATGTACCTGGCTGTCTCTGCCTGATCGCCGGTCATCATCACAACCTTGATTCCAGCATTCCTGCATTGCTCAATAGCCATTCTTACATCCTTTCTGGGAGGGTCGAAGAAAGTAATAAGGCCTATAAAACAAAGCATTTCATAAGGTTCTTCCTGCAGATCAGAGGAAGGTCTTTCAGCCAGTGCCAGTATCCTGAAACCGTTGCCGGCTAATTCTTCATTCAAATCATTGAAGTAATCCTTCACCTCCTCTGTTAAAGGTTTTATCTCTGAGTTATGCAGATAGGTTGTTGATGATAGCAGTACTTCACCCGGGGCCCCTTTCACGTGAACCCGGTAGCGATTTTTTTTCAATTCATTCCAGGTCGCCATCATCTTTGTATGAGGATCAAATGCAGTTTCCTTTCTTTCGGGATATTTTTTTAAGAGATCTTCAATCTCTAATTCTGCAATCCTACCGGTAAACAGAAGAGCAACTTCAAGTGGATCTCCGGATCCTCCCTCTGATTTTTCATAGAGTGATGCGTTATTACAGATCACCCCAATTTGCAAGGCTTTCATCAGAGCCTCGTCCTTCTTTGGATTCAATGTTTTCCCTTTCTCATAAAAACCACGACCGTTTGTGGTCTTGATTGTTATGGACCGTTTATATAAATGAAATCCTTCAACGGTTAACTTATTTTCTGTAAGTGTACCTGTTTTATCCGTACATATAACTTCTGTGGCACCAAGGGTTTCAACGGAAGAAAGCCGATTTACCAAGGCATTTTTATCTGCCATCACCTTAAGACCCCGGGCAAGTGATATTGTTGCCACAATTGGCAAGCCTTCAGGAATTGCAGCGACTGCCAGGGCTATGCCCATTTCAACCATCAGAAAAAGTGAACGGCCGGATAGAATTCCAACTACAACAATAATGATGGTCATTACTACTGTAGCAACAATCAATTTATACCCAAGCTTGTCGAGACGTTCTTCGAGTGGCGTCCTTTCATCTTCTGTAATTTCGACCAAGGAGGATATTTTCCCCAGCTCGGTATTTAACCCTGTGTTCACCACTAATGCTTCCCCAGCACCACTTGTAACGGCCGTACCCTTATACAACATACTGTTACGCTCTGCAAGTACGGTCTTTGTTTCTACAGGATCCGCTGATTTACTCACGGGCAGACTCTCACCTGTTAAAGCAGATTCATCTGCCTGAAGCTTTGAACTGCTCAGGATGCGCAGATCAGCGGTAATGATATCCCCGCCTTCAATTATTATGATATCCCCGGGCACCAGGTCTGCCGCATTTACCAGCACTATTTTTCCACTCCTTCTGACCCGTGTTTTTACGGTCCCGAGTTTATATAGTGCTTCCATAGAACGAACGGCTTTCATTTCAGTCCCAAATCCGATAAATGTATTGATCATGATCACGATCAGAATAGCCCACCCTTCGATCCACTCGCCATATAGAAAAGCCACAACAGATGCAGCTGCCAATAATGCAATGATAATGCTCTTAAATTGAGCATATAATATAGACCACCAACTTCTGACCTTTTGTTTCTTTAACTGATTGTACCCAAACTTTTTATTTCTTTGCCGAAACTCTGCTTCAGATAAACCCTGCTGCACATTTACATTAAGTTTTTTAAGCAATTGATCCGTTGATAAAGCCCATGCTTCATTTCCCGGATCAATAGGTTCATGAGGCTCAGATGATCTTGTCATTTATTTATCACGCATTCTAATGGCTAACATATAAAACCGCTTTCAAACTAATTATGTACGAGCAACAGATACTGTCATAAAACCTTTCTTTGTAATGCTCTTTTCAAGATGCGCTCTTTTTACTATTTCCCAGCTTAAAAACTCTTCAGAATAAACATGATCACATAAACCGGCATCATAAATATCATTCAGTAATGCTCCAGCGAAAAGTGAATCAGGCTGTTGTATCAAAATCTCTCCCCCATATTCTTTTAGAAACTGTGCACCCACAAATCCATCTTTTCTATATCCACTTAGCATCACTCCCAGTGTTTTTTCCCTAAAAATCCTTGATATAGATCGGAATACAACATCAATAGAAGGTCTTTCTTCATTTTCTTTTGGGCCGCGATGAAGCCTCAGTAGATACTCTCTATCCCCGCGTATCACTTCAGCATGAAACCCACCGGGTACTATGCATACTGTTCCGTTTCTCAATGCATCTCCATCAACAGCTTCGATAACTTTAAGTTTTGAAACTTGATTTAATGATTCTGCCAATACTCTGGTAAACATTTTTGGCAAATGTGCCACTACTATTACGGGCACAGATAGATTCTCCGGTAGTCTCTTAAGAACTTTATACAGTGTCCTTATTCCCTCTGAACCGGTACCAATAACAATTATGCCAGGCTTTTGACCTTTTGTCTTCCGGATTGATCGCAATTTGATCTGACCTCTCTTGCCGGATCTTAATTCTTTTAAACTTCCAATTATCAGTCCCAACCTTTTCTTAAGATGATTTTTAGCTAACAACAGCATATTATTTTCTTCAGGCTTTGTTACAAAATCAACAGCCCCCCTATTTAATGCCTTTAAAATTGAAACTGCTCCTTCTCTTGTACGCTTAGCAATTGCTACAACAGATAACGAAGGGTATTTAGACCGAAGTATCTCTAGATCAATTGTTGAAATTGAGTTACTCTCCTGCACATCAAGGAAAATCACATCGAAATCCTCCTTCTCTATAACTGAATATGGTTCATCAAATTCACTGAGAAGACGAACGTCTACATCAGAGAAAGACTTCAACACATTTGAGAAAACCTGTCTTTCAAGTATATTATTATCAATGATCAGTGCCTTTATAGTTTCCATTGAAACCTCTCAAGATTTGCATTCATTATTTTACTCTCCATTTTATTATTTAAAACATAGTCAGGGAAATGCTCATCTGTTGTACGGTTTCACTATCAGAAAAATGTGGGATTTTGCACTACATCCTTTTTTACATGATCAATTCTGTTCCTGATATTTAGATTTATCTACTTTTAAACGAACATGTACTTTGTGTTCTTCTCCGTCTAGATTGAGCCTGATCTTTGCTGGTGTTTCTTTTTTTATTTCCACTTTTTTACCATCTATTTTTATTTCCAGGCTACCTGTTTCGAGTCCTGCGGCGTTTTCTACTTCTATGGAGTACGTTGTTTTGTGATCGCTCATTTTCCATTTCACGCTAAAGGATTTCCAATCCGGACTGATAGACGGATCAATGATCATCTCATTCCCCCTTAACCGTAATCCAAGAATAGATTCTATGACTACTTTATACATCCATCCGGCCGAACCTGTGTACCAGGTCCAACCTCCCTGCCCTATAAATGGGGGTTCACTATAAACATCAGCAGCAACAACATAGGGTTCAGTTTTGTATACACTGATCTTCTGAGGATCCAGCCCATTATTTATCGGGTTTATCATCTGAAGATACCTAACAGCTTTCTCTCCATGACCGCTTTCAGCCAGCGCCTTAATTACCCATAAGGCAGCATGTGTGTATTGTCCGCCATTTTCCCTAACGCCCGGTACATATCCTTTTATGTACCCGGGATCTTTTTCCGTTTTATCAAAAGGCGGATACAATAGTCGAATTAGGCCATCTTCTTCAGATATCAAATGCTTCTCCAGAGATTTGATTACTTTCTTGGCCTTTTCAGCATTAGCTACCCCCGAAATAATTGACCATGCCTGAGAGAGTGCATCAATTTGGCATTCTGTATTTTCGGCTGAACCCAATGGAGTTCCATCATCATAAAATGCCCGTAGGTACCAACTGCCATCCCAGCCGTTTTTATTCAGGTTCCGGGAAAGAATAGACGCGCGATCAGTAAAAGCTTTTGCTGTACCCTTATCACCTCTCTGCCGAGAGAGTGCTGCAAATTGTGTTAAAATATGATGCTGAAAAAATCCCAACCATACACTTTCTCCCTTTCCTTCAAGTCCTACCCTATTCATACCGTCATTCCAATCTCCACCGCCAATAAGTGGAAGACCGTGAGGGCCAAACTTCAGCGATATATCAATAGCTCGCAGGCAGTGATCATATACGTTTCCTTCTTCAGAAGACTGCCGTGGTTGCAAATATACTTCGTGCTCATGTGCCTGCAGCTTGCGAGACTGAATAAAAGGAACTACTTCATCAAGAATATCCATCTTTCCTGTATACTGAATGTATTCCAAAACAGCATAAGGAAGCCACAAGCGGTCATCTGAGATCCTGGAACGAATGCCCCGGGCGGTTGGTGGATGCCACCAGTGTAACACATCCCCCTCAGGGAATTGCCGGGATGCGTGAAGCAGTATCTGCTTTCTAGTCAGATCGCTATCCACATACATAGCGGCTAAAGAATCTTGAAGCTGATCCCTGAAACCAAATGCACCACCGACCTGATAGTACCCGGTCCTTGCCCACATTCGACACGCCATAGTCTGGTATAACAGCCAGCCATTCATCATCGTATTTAGTGCCTTATCCGGGGTTTCTATTTTGATTGTCGAAAGAGTATCACTCCAAAAATCTTTAACACGAGTCAATGTTTCACTATTTACCCGGAGTTCTTGATACATTCTAACCAGATCTTCTGCCGCAGCCTTTGAATCAGCTTGCCCCAATAAAACGATGAATTCCACTTCTTCTCCCGGCTCAAGTGCAAATGTGTTTTGAAATACCGCACAAGGCTCACCGCCTGATATTACCTCATTATCAAGCACTTCACTTTTACATACCCCGGCCGGGTTTTCGAGAGAGTTGTTTCGGCCAACAAATGCGAGACGATCGGTAGTGAAAAACAATTCGGATCTTTGTGGTGCTTCTGCTACGAACGCAGTAAAAGCAATTCTTTCCGCGAATTCATTATTGTATCGATTTTCAGCAAATAGCGTATTCAATTCCTCATCAAATTTCTGTACTACAAACCGGGATGATTTCTCTCTTTGAACGCCCAATACCCATTCATTATAACTGAATAATGAGAGTTCTTTTCTGGCTGAACCGGTGTTTCTCAATCTGATCCTGGAGATCTTGACGGGATTGTCTGTATCCACAAACTGGGTTAATTCAGAATGTATACCTGAAGATGTATGCTCATACGAAGTATATCCAAATGCGTGAGTAACGATGTAAGGATGTGACCCAGAGGCCGGTGCGGGCGTTAATGACCAATAGTGCTTATTTTGATGTTCACGGATATAAAAAGCTTCAGAAATGGGATCCAAAACTACATCATTTGCCCATGAAGTCAGCTTGTTCTCACGACTGTTTCCGCTCCACGTATATCCGCCACCGCTTTCAGTGGCTAAAAACCCAAACTCCGGATTTGCTATTACATTTATCCATGGTACCGGAGGTAAATTCATTTCACCCGTTTCGGGATCTTTCTTAATGAGCAATTGATAGGAGTTTCCATCGGATGTGAATCCTCCATGGCCATTAAAGAACCTTAGATCATGAGTTGGTTCATCCCAGGGAATTTCAGCCTTCGGAATACGAGTAAATTTGACCTCATATTCTGCAAGTTCCACTGTACGCTGATGAGCTGCCATCTCATCTAAATTTGGAAATTTCCCTTCCAACACGATGGATGCAACCGTAAGAAACAGGTTCAGATCTTCTTCCGGTAATAGTTCGGAGCGATGGAGATACACCTTCCCTCCCCCCGGAGTCTTCTGCAGACTTTGATAATGTTCTATAGCTTGCTTAACCGCTTCTTCAACTTCATCGGCATAACTCGGAGGGTGATCATTCAGAATAAGCAGGTCCGTATTTAAACCACGATATTTCCATAGTAAATGTCCTTTGAGCATTCTTTTCACGAACCTCATCTGACTCATATCACTGACTCGAAATACCACCAGTGGAAGGTCGCCAGATATGCCGTATCTCCATAGATCAGATTGCAGCCGGCGATTTTTCTCCAAAATAGATTTGTTGGCCCGAAGTTTAGCATCATTATATAAGACATAAGAGGCCAGCTTTTGGAACAGATGAAACTGACCGCTGCTAATTCCAAGATGTTCCAGCTCTGTATTATTGTATATGACTGAGAGGTCGAAAGCACGATGGATTGCGAAAGGGTCATCAAATCTTTCCGAAAGATGTTTTGCTTCATCAAGTGAATCTGCCCAACCAGTCACAAATGTCAATTCTATTTTTTCCCCGGGACCAAGGGCTACAACTTTACGGATACTGAAAATTGGATCTGACACATTACCAGTTGAACCGCTTAATTGTGAATGGGCATCCATAGCATATGGATTCCTTAAGGTCCTTCCGCGGCCAATAAACTTCGAACGTTCAGTTTCAAATTGGATCGGCTTTGTTGGATGTTCATGATTCTGACAAACCAGAGTATGAACCAAATAAACCGGGTGGTCATCTGCACCTCTAGGACGCCTCCAGGAAATAATGGAGTCGTTTTCTGCATGAAAATCGGTTTGTACAAACAACTTGGAAAAAGCCGGGTGAGCTATATGACTTTCCCACTGATTAAGTACAATTTCCCCATAACTGGTAAGCTCCAACTCTCGAGTTCTGGTGGAATAATTAGTTAGTGTAAGCTTCTGCAATTGCACCGGATGGTCCGGGGAGATGCAGACCTCAGTGGTTGTCTCGATCCATTCATCTACTCTTGAAGTCTGCATTTTTTCATTGTGAAACCACGTATCATACCTGTCTGCTTTGCGCTGTACCGGCTGATGAAATGCAGACCAATACTTATCCGATTCCAGATCTTTGATATAAACAAATGTTCCCAACGGGTCTTCAACAGCATCTGCCTTCCAGCCTGTTAACGTAATGTCTTCGTATTTAAGGCGACCGGTACCGGCATGACTTACAAAAGCATGCAGTTTTCCATTTGACAGTAAATGCACTCTTGGCGGGTTGTTCGTCAAGTCAGCTTCCGTTGCCTGTTCAATAATATGCTTAGTACTAAACTGTTCTCCCGGTTCAAGTTCCACATCGATCGGGTGTGGCTCTTTGATAGGAATTCCTACCGGAATACGCTCCTGAAGCAACAACTCACAAGCTTTGATCTTTGGATCGGCATGAAAATAATCCTGAATGGACCAATCATTCAAAACATTCGTCAGTGCGATCAAACTCATTCCATGATGATGTGCCATATAGATCTTGACCACTTTGTATGGTTCTTTTTCATTCAGATGCTCCCGCGTAAAATCAATAGCATCATAATATCCCCATAACCCGAGTGCACCATGTTCATTCAATACTTTGAGATTTCGTAAAGATGAAACCGGATCAACCATAAGTGCCAGAATTGAAGCATAAGGTGCCACTACATATTCTTCCGCAAGCCCTCGCTTTAACCCCAAGCCGGGAGCTCCAAATGCACGGTATTGATAATTCAAATCCAAGTTCAAAATGTTGTAGGCACTTTCCGAAAATCCCCATGGGCGATCAAACCGCCGGGCATAAGATTGCTGCCATTCAATGATGTACTTGTAGGTATGACTTAATAAAGTATGCTCATAAGAACGCATGAAGAGAAGAGGCATCAGATATTCAAAGGCTGTACCTCCCCATGATAGCAGAAATTCATTGTTATTAAGACTTGTCAGTCGACGCCCAAGCCTAAACCAATGTTCGGAAGGGACATCTCCCTTAGCAATGGCAATCAATGAAGCGATCCGGGCTTCGCTTGCAAGCAGATCATAAGTAGATACATCCATTTCCGCCCGGTCAACATTATACCCTATACTGAACAATCCTCTTTTTTTGAGATAGAGAAAACGAAAGTCCATCTCATCTGTTAGCTTACTGCAGATCATTTGGATGTTTTCAACTTGCTCTTTGATTGTTTTAAAAATAGGTGAGTCTGAATTATTAGCAAGATATTTCAATGAATCTTCAATTGATCCGTGAACTGTAAGGGTTTCAAGTTCATATTTATAACGCTCTATTTGTTTTAATGGAGATTCGAGCCAGTGCAAAAGATCATCGACTACCTCATCTCCCAGTCGGTTTCTCAAACTCATCAGGTTTGCAGCACTTAAGGAACTCGCGCATTCTTTCAGCGTTTTAAGATTTTCCAGTGAGTGTTCTAATGATATCTCCTGAAAAACCATTTCATCCAGTTCATCCAGCATATTCTGGACACATGCTATAACCTGTGTATATACCTCCTTCTCCAATTGTATTTGATCTTCATATTCCCCAATGATCTTCTCTATCGTAAGAACCGTATCCGTCAATCCTTCCCAAAAAGTATTCTTTCTATTCCTTTGAGCCCATATTTTGCTTACCGCCTGGGCAGTAGTTATGAGACCTGCTGCTAAGTTTCCCGAATCTACTGTAGATATATACCTGGGATTCAGGACTTCGCCCAACCGGATCTCATACCAATTAAAAAAATGGCCTTTATACCGCTCCAGCTTTTCCAGTGAAGTGAGAGTATTTTCTAACCGTTCAAATAATTCCGATGCCGTTATATAACCCATCTCATAAGCTGATACGGTTGAAACAAGTGTTAAGCCGATGTTGGTTGGTGATGTCCGGGAAACCGGAGGCAGATCAGGTTCCTTTTGATCGTTATCGGGAGGAAGCCAAGAAAATTCTTCAGTTATTAAACGTTCAAAATAGAACCATGTTCGTCGTGCCTTCATCCTGAGATCTGTTTTTTCTTCCTCAGATAGTTCGGGGATTTTTTCGTCTTTCGGCTGACTCAAAAACCATGCAAATACCGGGGAGCTCATCCATAAAAGTGCAAATGGAACTATCACCCAAAGGTCTGTTGGATTCATAAATATCGCTGCTAAAAAAATCAAAAATCCTAATATGACAGATGAAACCATGGACCTTAGGTATGAACTCAGGTTATTTGAACTCATATGCTCAGCCTGGGCGGCAGCGGTCCACTCAAGCTTTTTTTCTCCCGAAACATATACCCGCCACCATACCCTTAAAATAGCATCTGTGTTCAAAATAGCCTGATGTGGAAATATGGCCAGCATGGATATAGACTGGATGGTATTTACTTTAAGATTCAGGCGTACTTTTTCCAGGTATAACTTCCATTTTGTACGTGCGGGCCGGTTTAATATATCCGTCGAAAAATTAACAAAGATCGGGAACGCAAGGATACCAAAAGCCAATAAAGTCCATAACAAAGCCGAACCCGGAAGCCAAAACCACCCCATGATCAACAGCAATACCAGGAAAAAAGGATTCATTGAACGACGAAGATTATCAAATATCTTCCACCTTGAAAGTAAACTGATCGGATTTTTAACCTTTCCTTGTGCCCCGGGAACTTTTGGGAACAACCAACTTGCAATCTGCCAGTCTCCTCGCACCCACCGATGATTTCGCTTACAATAACTGTTATAGTTACCGGGATAATCATCAAAAAGTTCAATATCGGTACAAAGTGCAGTCCTTATGTATGTGCTTTCCAGCAGATCGTGTGACAGAATACGATTCTCAGGAAAACGCCCATGCATAACCGTGTTAAAAGCGCATACGTCATAGATGCCTTTCCCGGTAAATACTCCATAACCAAAGAGATCCTGATACACATCCGAAACTGCTGTAGTGTAAGGATCTATTCCCACATTACCGGAGAAAAACCGGGTGAACAGGGTTTTATAAGTTGAATCTGGAGCTATTGATATGCGAGGCTGAATAATTCCATATCCCTTCCTAATGGTCTTTGAATCAGGATCGAGTATAGCGCGATTCAAAGGATGTGAGGCAACTTTGACCAACTCTTTTATACTGTCTGGCGGGGTTCGGGTATCGGCATCAAGGGTAAGCACAAATCTAACCGGAGATTGAGATATGCTTTTTATAAAATCACCAAAAGTGTGGTAAAATGGGTTTTTTGCATTCACATTACACAGTAGGTGATTGAGCAGTTTAAGTTTTCCTCTTTTTCGCTCCCACCCCATCCATTTTCCTTCAGAATCATTCCATTCACGTTTTCTGTGTAGCACAAAAAATTTATCCCCATACCGGGATGAATGTTTTTTATTGAGCTGAGAAAGTATCGCCTGGGCCTCTTCAAGAATAGTACCATCTCCCTTCTCATTTTCTCTGTCCGCATCAGCAAAATCACTTAGTAATATAAATTGCAATCCGGGTTCAGGATTTGCAAAAGCCGTGATCTCAAGTTTCTCTAGATGCCGTTTTACATCTTCTTTATTATTCAGAATCACCGGTACCACTACCAGTGTTCGGTTTTGCCTCCTAATATCATTTTTAACCATCATTTTAGGGAGTACACGGGGCGGAAGAGTAAATGCAAATAACCGGTTCATTGCCGAAATAGATAGTTCTAAGGCCGGGAAAAAAGCCACTGTCAGTACCGTTACTTCAATGAATAAAGTGTTAGTGTTAGCGGCAACAGAAGTAAGAATCCAAAGAATGGATAAAAGCACAAAAGTCATTACAGATATCAGTCCGATATAAATCAGGGATTTTCCCTCTACAAAATTACGAATGACTTCCCTTGCCGTTCTTCTGTAACCAAGTTCTTTGCGCAGGCTTGAGTACCCCTCTCCAATTAAATAATAACCAACGTGGGTTTTCAAAATAGTAGGATCGAACATCGCTAGATCGGTTGTTTCGCCTGAATAAGTACGGTTTCCCTCTGATAGCTTTAAAACTCTCTCGGCAACTTCAGTCTCTGCATGTTCAGTCTTTCCACTTAATCGCTCTACTGTTCTTCGATACTGATTTTTGGTCTTACGATCCATGAGTGAGTATACTTCCATAGGATCAAGCCTCAAAATACGGTCAACCATAGAGCAATCTTCAACGAAGTCCTCCCACTCAATTTCAGTTGATTTACGAAATGAGATCACTGCATTCTGAATGCTAACCTGTAATTTTGATTCCCGCTGTCGTTCGTCACGAAGGCTTTCATTCAATGTTGTTCCATAAGCATTCAGGCGATATTCAAACCAATTCCTGAGTTCACCCGACATTATCCCCTCAGACTGAAGTTGACGTGCCAGTTCAAATAACAGCGCCTGATCGTCATAATCTAACTTTTGCTCATTGAGCCATTCAATCACATTGCGCAGTAAAATACCAGGCTCTTCAGTTTCCGCTGATTGAATGGTTGTAATAAGCTTCTTTACCTCAACTTTGATCTCTCTCCTTTTAAGGATAGTCGCTGCTTTTAATGCTAACTGATTTACAAGCACCAGGCGCAGCATGATCGGAATCGCCCAGAGTTCTCCTAACCGCAGCGTTACTTCCTGCTGATAATGTTGTGCATATAAGGTGAGATGTTCTACATCAATGACATTGTCTGTATGAAGGGCAAGGTTGAAAATCAAGTCATATACCCTTGGTAAGCCTTTATTTATTCCTGATAATAAATGTGGAATATTTCGCTGAAAACCAATTGGAAAATCTGTCTCAATCTGGACGATCTGTTCCTGAATAATGTAGAAATTGTCGATCAGCCACTCTGCAGCCGAAGAGATTTCTTTGTTTTCCTTGGCAGATGTAGCCAAAACACGAAAAGCTTGAGTCAGGGTTTCTTTATCACGCTGAAGCAGTGGCTTTATAGGACGAATATTTTTATTGCTCCCGGAGATCTCATGCCTTTTGGATAATTCTTTCGCATCCTCTTTGAGTAGAGCCGGCTGAAATAACAATGGTGAGTCTTGCTCCATGGATAATTTTATTAACCGGTTTAAATTATATTTTTGTTACCATCATTTTCAATTACTTCTAAATTCAATATCCACTCATCTTTTTCTTTATGTTCATTTCAAAGTTCAAAAACTGTTTCATACTTACAGACAGGGGTATCCAACAAAGTTTGAGAGGGAATCTATTACAAACTAATTAGTCCTCTCTTTACAATTTTTTAGCGTTATATCCGCTAACTATTGTCAGGTTATCCGCCCATTTATAAGAACTCAAAGATCAGCCTGACATGAAGAGAACCGTCATATTTAGTGTGTTACTGCTCACCTTTATGGTAAGCGAGGTCCGTGGGCAAAGCAGTATCTATCGCAGCGGAGAAATCGTACGGATTTCAGAATCAGATTCCATTCACACTCAGCTTTTTGCAACTGGTGAAATTGTTGAAATGTTCGGCTGGCTTGGTAACGATTTTATATCTGCCTCAGAGTCGCTCATCATAGAGGGTGATATCATGGATGATGCCGTTGTTTTGGGTGAGGAGATAAATATGCGAGGTACAATCCACGATCTATTTGCCGGTGCCGGAGAATCTATCACTATCGATGGAATCATCCATGGTGACGTGTTTGTCGCCGGAGCAACTATCCGGATCACTGAAAATGCGCTTATTAAAGGAAATGCAAACCTGGCCGGGCAGCGTATTTTATTTGAAGGAGGAATGGTAGAGGGAAATCTTAAAGCAGCCGGGGACCAGCTTGAGTTAAATGGATCCGTCCAAAAAAAAGTGGAATTATATAGTTATAAGATCAACTTTGGTCCTGATTATAAAGCTATTCTGGGAACAGATATTTACAGTAACCGGCCTGTATATCATGAAAACCTGGGGAACCTACCGGAGAACCTTTATATCAATGTTAAATCTCCAAATATCCTTCAAATACTCATATTCAAGACCGGCCTTTACCTTTCCCTGCTAATTACCGGATTTGTTCTTATTCGAATATTCAGGAAAACCAGTAAAGACCTCTATAAGTTTTCTATTGAACAATTCTGGAAAAATTCAGGAGTGGGATTACTAACATTCTTGATATACCCCTTGGTATTGGTAGTTCTCGCCTTACTTATTCTTACCATTCCCATTTCATTTCTTTTGTTTCTTTTATATGGATTTCTCTTACTTATCGGGTATTTATTGGTTGCACTGGTATTGGGAGTCAGCAGCCTTCGCTTTCTAAAAAAAGAAAGTAATGAGATCTCTTATTACTGGGGGTTATTCATTGGGATGATTTTGGTTGCCATCATCGTAAATCTGCCATTTCTAGGATGGCTGTTCCATACCATTTTCATCTTTTTTGGACTCGGAAGCCTGCTCCTCTATATCTGGAACATGCGAACGTTGCCCCAGGTGCAAACGGTGACAAACAACTAATTTCATGATAGACCGGCTTTTCAAATTGCTTAGACCCTTTATTCATTGGGTCATCAAAAAACCGATGCCCGTCTTATTAATAAGTTTAAGTTTTGCCCTTATTGGATTCTTACTGGCGAGCAAGCTGACCATTGACACAGACATCTCAAAACTGATCCCTGACTCTTATCACAGCGTACAGGCGTTAAACAAGCTGACTGAGCAAGTAGGCGGTGAGCATGACGCCACAGTGGCGATTCAAAGCCCTTCCTTTGAAGCCAATCGTGCTTTTGCCGAAGAACTCATCCCAAAAGTACTTCTAATGGAAAATGACTCATATGGAGAGCCTTACTTCAAACGGGTTGAATATCGAAGAGAGATCACCTTCTTAGAACACAATGCTCTTTATTTTGCTACTTCATCCGAGCTTGATCTTCTGGAGGAATACCTGGAAGCTGAGATCGAAGATGCAAAGAACAAAGCCAATCCTTTTTATTTTGAACTTGATGATGAGGATACCCTTGATACCGACTCCCTCGCTAAAGAGTTAAACGCTAAATACGACCTTCTAGTAGGTTCAGAGTATAATATCTCTCCTGATTCTACTGTACTGGTAGTCAAGTTCTTTCCAAGTCATGCCCAAACCGAGATTGAATTTATCCGCGACGCCTACAGCGACCTCAATTCCTTGATCTCAAGCCTGAATCCGGACACCTTCCATCCTGAAATGAATGTTGTAGCGGGAGGGCGCATGATACGTACCCTCATTGAGATCGAAACCATTGTTGAGGATATTAAAACATCTTTCGGTGCCGGTGTATTCATGCTGATGCTAGCCGTTGTTTCCTATTTTTTTTACAAAAGTTATCGGGCAAGAGCGGGTCGAGAATTCAATATCTCTCTTCTGTTCTCACAACTTCTTCAGGTTCCCGCACATACTCTCATAATGGGGCTTCCATTGATTATCAGCCTGTGCTGGACTTTCGGTTTGGCCTATCTGATCTACGACCACTTAAACATTATGACCTCTACTCTTGGGTTACTATTGTTTGGAATGGGCATCGATTTTGGGATCCATTTCTTTGGCAGATATAACGAAGAACGAAGCAAAGGGGAAACTGTTTCAGAAGCTATTGAAACAACTTTTATGACAACCGGGCAAGCTATCTTTGCCGTAGGCATAACCACCGCAGCTGCTTTTTTCATTTTGATGGCAGCTGATTTTAAAGGGTTCAGTGAATTTGGAGCCATATCGGGGATTGGGCTTATTTTGGCAATTATAGCGTACATCATATTTCTGCCGGCATTACTTGTAGTACTTGAACGCAGCCCTCTTCTGAACCTTCATACCAATGTGCCTGTACAACACAATAGTGACTACAAGGCATCCCATAATTCTGATAAAAATAACCGATGGAAACATATTTTAGCAGGTGTAATCGGGCTTTCTGTTGCCATTACTATTCTAGCTGTTGTCGAAATTCCCAACCTTTCTTTTGAATATGATTTTGGGAAATTAGAGCCCAAATATGAACGATATAGTGAACTAAACAGAGTGGCTTCCAAAGCCTCACGCGGTAGCAGCGACCGAAATTCCGCATATATCATCGTCAATAATCCGTCTGAAGCTTCTCAGATAGCTGATATTTTGCGTAAGCGAAAGGATATGGATCTCATATCTCCCACAATCAAAGAAATTGAAGTTTTACAAGATCGTTTTCCCTTTGATGAGCAGGATGGTAATTTAAAAATTGACCGGTTGGCTAACATCACGGAATTACTGGATGACCCTTTTCTAAAAAACTCAACAAACCAGGATATTCTTCGCCTTCGGGATGCCGCATCTACAAAAGATCTCATTCCTTTAGACAGTGTGCCTGAATTCATAAAGGCACCTTTCACTTCTATTTCAGGTTCAATTGGAAATCTTGTGATCATTCGCCCTTCGGTTGGGTTATCTGACGGCCGTAATTCCATGAATTTTGCCGATGATGTGAGCTCTGTTACACTCACTGATGGAGCCACATATTATGCAGGATCTACCTCTATAGTCGCATCCGATATGCTTCAGCTGTTAATGGAAGAGGCACCATTGATGGTTGCCCTCACAATTGGATTCATCATCATATTCAAATTATTGATCCTCAAAAATATCAAATGGGTAGTCCTTGCCTTATTGCCTTTGATAGCCAGCTTTATTTGGTTGTTTGGATTGATGGTTTTATTTGGCTGGAAATTGAATTTTTATAATCTAGTGGTATTTCCAACTATTTTAGGTATTGGTGATGACAGCGGCATACATATTGTTCATCGTTACCTTGAAGAAGGGAAAGAATCAATCGGTAAAGTACTTAGATCTACAGGAGAGCATATCAGTGTAAGTATCTTAACCACTATGTTGGGTTTCAGTGGCTTGCTTTTTTCCATTCATCCCGGGCTTAGAACCATCGGAGAATTAGCTGTTTGGGGAATCGGACTTTCTCTGATTGCTGCCTTGATCTTATTACCCAGCATTATATTTATGCTGGAATATTTTTCAAACAAAAGAAAGTGATCCCCTACAAACTCGTCCTGGGAAATACTTACATAATATTTGGTTTTTGCCCTGCTTTTATATATCCCGGTTTGGATTATACTACTCACAGATTCTTTGACTTAATGAAATTAAAAGAGAGCATAGTTCTTAGTTCTTTAAATAGGACAGATATAAACCGGAAAAAAAGCCGCCGGTTACTACAGAGATCAATCCTAGAGATTTTTCAAAGAGTGTGCTCCGGTTATCAATAAGGAATGCTGGTTAAACAGCAAACCCGATAGTCAACCATTGAGGGTGCTCATATCGAGCTGAGATAATACCTCTAAAACTTGATGCGGACTATCCCGACGAAAGGAAATGGATGACTATCTAATTATTGAGTAGCCCGTAGTATTTATACTACGGGCTTTTTTATTTGAATGCAGTGAATTCTATTACACAAAAAGCTGCTACTCACTCTCATAATATTTTTGAAATGAATACTAAAATAAATTATCGATTTCTAATTCCATACCCCAAACCTCAATTCAATGTCATGGAAAGCTTAAAAGTCAGTAACTCGCAATTCGACAAAGAATCGCTGGATCGTTTCAAAAAAATACTCTTAGCCAAACGTAAAAATGCCGAAGAACAAATTCGTTTGTCTACCGAAAACATCATTATTCTGCATGACGAAGACGATCCGGATTACATGCCTGCCTCTGATATACAGGAAGCCGGCACCGATACCCAAAGTGATACCATGAATTATCAGCTCTTAGAACGTACACGAAAATATATCAACCAAATAGATGATGCACTAGAACGCATTGAAAATGGAACGTATGGTATTTGCCAGGCTACCGGTAAACCTATTTCCAAAGGCCGGCTTGAGGCCGTTCCACATACGCGATTCAGTATACATGCTAAAAATTCAGGTCTGGATGATGATGAAATTTGAATATAAAACCAAACAAAGAGAGATGCCTGTTTCTGTAAAAAGGCCGCAAAGAAATGTTCAAAAACCGAGAAGAAGCTGCTAAAGAACTTGCAGTGGCTTTAGAGAGATATAAAAGTGAAAATCCCCTGGTATTGGCTATACCAAAAGGAGGCGTTGAGATCGGATACTATCTGGCCAAAGAACTTGAATGCGATTGGTCTGTTATTATTGTTCGAAAACTGGGATATCCACGGCAACCGGAGGCTGCTTTTGGGGCAATAGCTGAAGACAAGAGTCTTTTCTTAAATCCACGGATAAGATCCCGACTTTCTCAAGAAATGATACAAAAGGTGATCAGACAAGAGGAAAAGGAAATTAAGCGCCGGATTCAAACGTATAGAAAAGGGGCTCCGCTTCCGGATATGAAAGGCCGAACCATTATTCTTGCAGATGACGGTATCGCAACAGGCGCCACCTTGTTTGCATCCATTGAAATGTGTAAAAAATCCGGAGCAGGTAAAATCATTGTTGCTGCACCGATTTCAGATTCTGAGATCCCGGAGATACTTCAGGGTATAATATCTGATGTAGTAATACTTGAAACACCTATAAACTTTTTTGCTGTATCACAGGCCTATGAACATTTCGAGAATCTAAGCGATAAGGAAGTGTTATACTTTTTGAAGCGTTCGAAATTCAAAAATGGACCAAGAAAACTCCAAATTATTTAAGTCCCTACTACATGAAACGAAAGAAATACTACTTCAAACAAGAACGCACCCGGATTTTTGAAGATGACAGACACGATCCCTACCAAAGAACACAGAAGCTGCCGGACCCTACCCTTTGCCCAAATTGCGGATCAGTTTTTACAAAGGGAAGATGGACTTGGGAATCCGTTGAATTTGTCGACAATAAAAAAATATGTCCGGCCTGCCAACGTATACAGGATGAATATCCTGCAGGTTTCGTAGAAGTTGAAGGATCTTTTTTTCAATCTCATAAAGAAGAACTCCTGAACCTGATCCGAAACCTTGAAGCAAAGAAAACCGAACATCACCCTTTGGAACGCATCATAAAGATCACTGAATCTGAGGGTAAAATAACCATTACCACTACGGGAATGCATTTACCTAAAATGATAGGCGATGCGTTAAATAATGCTTATGAAGGTGATCTTGATATTTCCTATGATGCTGAAAGTATGGTTCGGGTACACTGGAGCCGTTAACTTTTTTCATTTACATGCCTGACATCATTCCGGGTACATTTTAAGTCTGACAAATTATGTAGTGAAATCCCTTACAAGCGTATATTCAAATTCCTGTCCTTGCTGAAATCAGGCTTTTTTTAATATTCATACAACATTTCACTCATATCCTATCATTATGAAACTTTTGATTGTTTACGGTACGGTAGAAGGACAAACCCGAAAAATCTGTGACAAGTTAAAGAACGAAGCTAAGTTGAACGGGCATACTGTTTCAATCAATAATTCCACCGGTCCAAATTTGAGTCCGTTTGGCTTTGATGCGGTTATCATTGCATCCTCTATTCATAATGATAAATTCCAGGCACCCGTTGAGCGGTATGTCGGTGATTATTCAAAAGTTCTAAATAATATGGTGGGAGCCTTTATGACGGTAAGCCTGACTGCGGTTAATGATGAACCTGAAGGGTGGGCAGAACTTGAAGAGATTACAAAAGGTTTCCTAAGCCGTACCAGCTGGCACCCAACCATTATTGAGCATGTGGCCGGTGCTATTCGATATTCCGAATTTAATTTCTTCAAAAAATATATTGCACGAAATGTGGCCGACAAAAAGAATGCACAAACCAACACTTCTGAGGATCATGAATATACCGACTGGGGACAGGTAAAACGAATCTTGACCAAAGTCGAAAAAGAAGTAGCCGAAACTACGAAAAGTGTAGGATAAAACTACTATTTACTGCTTATTATTCTTGAATGTAAGTTCATGAAAAACTGCTGCATTGGTATCCGGAAAAAGAAGAATATCTTCTACATGATGTTGATGGAATACGTTCACCAGAAATAGAAAGGCCCACGTACCTTGAAAAGCAAAAAACACTCCATCACCGGGTAAAAACCATATCCCTATATAACCATTTATAATTCCTGACACTACACCCCAGAACATATTGGCATTTAAGGAAATGCCTTCCTTCTTTATCACAGATCCTATGAGGAATCCAATGAGTAATCCAACAGTGATAAACGAGAATAAGGAACCTAAATTCAGCATATGTAACTCCTTTTTTAACGGGTATTTAAAGAATGTATTAAATGCGTAACAAATCTATTGCAGGGGATTCCCTTAAAAAAGCCTACTCAAATTCGATCACATCAGCACGAACCATCACCTTTATTTTGGTGTATAAGATCAAATTTATGATATCGGTATCGTATCGTACATTAGCCAGAGCTAGTTTATGATTACTGCTCATTCCAAAATCTTTTTCAAAGTTCTCCCATAGATTGTTGAGAGCTTCTGCGTAGATCATACCGGTGCCTTCAACGCGTGCTACTGCAAAGGCAGTGGACATAAACCCGGTAGAGTAGCTGATTCCCAAAATATAGGCCGCCTCCGATTCGCCGGCTACACCCGTTCCGACAATAGAATAATTACCTTCAGAGAGTTCCACCATAGTTTGATTACTTGACAGGTAGGCTCCGCTACTCATACAGCCTGAAATGAACACCACTCCGCTCATCATTATTAACAGTACATTCCTTTTCATGGTCATATTATTATTTCAAATTTAGAACTGTTGATTATTTACTTAAAGATGATCAGAAGAGATGTAGGAAATTGGTGCTAACTTATGTAATCGATTCTATTCACAAGTTAAACGGGGGAATTCCTTACATCACAATGCGCCTTCCTCTTTTTATATCTGGCTGCATTTTGACTATCCTACATTGTGTTAAATACATCACTGAAGAATAAAGGAGAAATATGAAAGGCCTGGACCTGTACTTTATATCATGGGTTTTTTCCAATCTTGCCGGTCTCTTAATCCTTTTCGCCGCATGGAAAAATCACAAAATTGGGCGGGCTACATTTGCTCTATTATTTGGATGGGCGGCCTGGAAAAACCTAACCGTGGTTTCTGAAACCCCTGATCTTTACATTGAATTTGCCTTCCTTGCAATTCCTTTTTACCACGATTTTATCTTGGGTTGGTTCTCTGATCATATAGCACCGGTGGTTTCAATTATAGCTATTGGGCAGGCACTGATCGCTTTCGGAATGTTCATGAAAGGGTACTGGGTGAAAATTGCTTGTATTGGAGCAATCGTTTTCCTGATCGCTGTATCCCCGCTGGGTGTGGGCTCAGCTTTCCCCTTTCCTATTGTAGCTGCGTTTGCTGCTTACCTGATCCTTAAAGGTCAGGATGAAATCTCTTACCTATGGTCATTACAAAAACCCATGAATAGATCTTCCCTAGTTAAGAAATACCTTCATCATTCATGAATCTTAATGGACTCCATAATACACTCCATCTGATCTGGGATCAAAAATACTGGTTAAATACGATAGTCATTTACTTTCCATTGCCCCCACCGGGAGCATTAGCATCCTGGCCGGAAATTTATCAAGCGGGATCGATCCGGTATTTGATTTCTCTTATCATAGAAAAGTGATCGATTCAGATGAAACCACTGCTACCCATAACGTATTTGATCTTGCCTATCTTAAATGAGTCATTGAAAAGCGACCCAATGAGCACCTGCCTGAATATTTTGTTTCATCCAGACAGCTTTCCCCAAAACACCACCATAAATTGCAGGCTGTTGTTCAAAAGTACGTAGATAATTCCATCTCCAAGACCATCAATATTCCCGAGCAAACTACTTATAATGACTTCAAGGATATCTACAAAATCGCTTACGGATTGAAATTAAAGGGTTCCACCACGTTCCGCTCGAATTCAGTCACAGGCTCGGTTCTTGAGCAAAAGGAATTCAAAACCAATATCAATTGCTGCACCCCGGAGCGTGAGGTGGACTAATGTCATCCAATGTAGCTCTTACGCCAGCGATTGATGATCTTATCAATTTCACCCCCTAGTATGACCAATAAACCTACACCTGCAATCATTACCCACTGATCGCTGCTGAGGGGCACTGTGCGGAATATATTCTGCAGAAACCCGACATGAAGTACAGCTAAATGGGCAAGTAAAGCAGTAATAAGACTCACGAACAAAAATTTGTTGGAGAAGAAAGGAATCTGGAATATACTTCTGTCAAGCGAACGGCAATTTAGCACATGGAAAAACTGGAACACAACCATCTGTGTCATTGCTGCTGTACGGGCCAAATCCAGGTCATCTGTTTCCTGATAGATCCACCAAAACATTCCCAGCGTTCCGGCGGCCAAAACAATGCCCACCCCACCAAGACGCTCCATTAAACGGCCTGTAAGTATACCTTCTTTTGGGGGGCGTGGTTTTCGTTTCAGAATACCCGGTTCTCCGGGTTCAAAAGCCAGAGCTATATCTTGCAATCCATTGGTCACCAGATTTATCCAGAGGATCTGAACGGCAATAAATGGAAGGGGCCAGTTCATAAGAACTGCGATCAATATCACGATGAGCTCACCCACTGCTGTGGAAAGCAGGAAAAAGGTCACTTTACGTATATTTGAGAAGACAATTCTGCCCTCTTCGATCGCGGCTGTAATGGTTGCGAAGTTGTCGTCAGACAGGACCATATCGGAAGCTTCCCGGGCAACATCGGTCCCGCTTTTTCCCATTGCCACCCCAAGATGAGCCGCTCGCAGCGCCGGTGCATCATTCACGCCATCTCCCGTTACCGCAACCACATGATCCAAATTCTTGAGTCGATCAACAATGCGGTATTTGTGTTTGGGAGAAACACGAGCAAAGATGTTGATACTCATAAGCTGAAGATCAAGTTCTTCATCTGAAAGTCCGTCTAATACTTTCCCTTCAAGTGCTCCAAGTTCTTCAGGATCCAGCCCAAGCTGCCGCCCGATGGCTACAGCTGTGTCAACATGATCTCCTGTAATCATAACAACCCTGATCCCGGACTCTTTTACGCTTTGTATCGCTTCCACAACTTCTGGGCGTACAGGGTCTTCCATTCCCTGCAGGCCTGTGAGTACAAAATCTTCTTCCAGAACAGACATATTATCGAGAAATTCAATTTCAACGTTACGATAGGCCATTGCCAGCACCCGGAGTCCCTGACCAGCCATATGTTTAGAAATCGCTTTAACTTTTTCCGGATCCACAGGTACTAATTCACCCTCTTTCAACTGGTATTTACACCGATCCAAAACTGCTTCAGGAGCCCCTTTCATAAAAATGGTCTGCCCTTTGCCAGTTCTATTCAAGGTGACCATAAATTTTCGTTCAGGTTCAAAAGGAAGGAAATCAAGCTGCTCATGATGCAACCTGATATCCGACAAGCGAATGCCACCTTTGTAGGCCGAAACATGCAATGCAATTTCAGTTGGATCGCCTTGCGGTTCTTCCATTTCGACAGCCGTCGTGTTAGCTTCATTAGCCAGAGTACCTGCCAGCAGTGTTTTTAACAGTCCACTTTCTGCCAAAGGAGTTATCAAGTTACCGTCTTTGCGGATCGTGCCTTCAAGCTGATATCCCGCTTCGGTTGTTTCGAATAGTTTATCATCAGCCCAAATCTGTCGCACCGTCATCTGGTTTTTAGTCAGCGTACCTGTTTTATCAGAACCAATGATCGTGGTACTTCCCAGTGTTTCTACCGCAGGTAAAGATCGTATAATAGCCTGCCGATTAGCCATCCTGCGCACGCCAATAGCCAGCGTAATGGTAAGTATTACCGGCAATCCCTCTGGAATTGCTGATACCGCCATGGCAACAACTGTAATAAAGATCTCCGTAGGATCCATCTTGTACAGGATACCTATTACCGCGATTAACACTGCAAAACCCAGAATAAGGTAACCGATATTCTTGCCGAGCTTGTCTACCTTCTCCTGCAGGGGTGTTTTTATGATTCCGATCTCTTTTACGGTAGATGCTATTTTCCCAAGCTCCGTTGAGTCACCCGTCCGCACCACAACTGCTTTGGACCGGCCTTGAGTCACAATGGTACCTGCAAAAGCCATATTCTTTTGGTCAGCAGGAACAAGATTGGCTTTTCGTATCGGATCAACATGTTTATTGATCACCTCAGATTCACCGGTTAGTGCCGACTCATCCACCTCCAGCCCTTTCGACATTAAAATGCGCATGTCTGCTGAAATCCGACCACCCGAACTAAGCAGTACAATGTCTCCGGGTACCAGATTATGGCTTGGTATCTCGATCTCACGACCGTTACGAATTACCTGCGCTTTTGGATCTGACAGTTTTGAGAGTGCATGTATAGCAGATTGTGCTTTATTTTCTTGGATATAGCCGATCAAAGCATTAAGCAAGACCACCACCATAATTACACCTGAATCGATGTAATCCTGAAGCACGAAAGTCACAAAAGCCGCTGCAAGAAGGATATAGATCAGCGGGTCTTTAAACTGATGAATGAGGATCTGCAAACGAGTCAATCCGGCTTCTGTAGCAATTTCATTGGAACCAAAAAAACTCAATCGCCTCTCAACTTCCCCTTCTTTTAATCCTTTTTCAGCACTTGTTTTAACGATCTCACTCGCTTCCTCAGCAGAAAGACTGTACCAGGGATGTTCTGAAATATTAAAATCGAATGGTTTCTCAATTTGTTCGCTCATATCTGATAAAGCCTTTTATATAGCTTGCTTTATTTAGGAAAACAAACGGGAGTATTAATCCAATTTTATTTTCTAACCATTACTACAAAACATCTCTTTTACTTCAAAAATGATGTTATGCTCAGGCGGGTACTTTTTGTTCAGCTTTCAAAATTTTCTCTATGGTTGATATCACACTGTCAGGATTGAGTGAAATAGAGTCGATTCCACACTCTACAAGGAATGCTGCAAATTCAGGGTCATCACTTGGAGCCTGACCGCAAAATCCTACTTTCCTATTCGATTCATGTGCTCTTTTGATAATCTCACGAATGGCTTTTTTTACAGCCGGATCATTTTCATCAAATAAATATGCCAGCTCCGCCGAATCCCGATCAACACCAAGAATTAGCTGTGTCAGATCATTTGATCCGATTGAAAAGCCATCGAAGTACTCAGAAAATTCTTCAACCAATATATAGTTAGAGGGAATTTCACACATTACATACAATTCAAGTCCATCCTCTCCGCGCTTCAACCCATTGGCTGCCATTTCCTGCTGTACCCTTTCCGCTTCTTTAAGAGTACGGCAGAATGGGATCATTACGATCACATTTTTAAAACCTATTTCCTCACGGACTTTCTTCAAGGCTTTGCATTCTAGTTTAAACCCATCACGATAGCCATCGCTGTAATAACGGGCGGCTCCTCTCCACCCGATCATAGGATTTTCCTCATGCGGCTCGAAACTGTTTCCTCCGATAAGGCGCGCATATTCGTTCGTCTTGAAATCACTGGTTCGCACGATCACCGGATGTGGATATTGGGAAGCCGCTATTTTTGCGATCCCTGCGGATAGCTTATCGATAAAGTAAGTTTCATAATCCTTATAGCCTTTGGTGAGCTTTCTGACTTTTTCATAATCTTGTTCATTATCGATCTTGTCGGGATGAACCAGCGCCATAGGGTGAATCTGGATATGATGACTGATGATAAATTCCATGCGTGCCAGACCAATACCGCGGGTTGGTAATTCCCACCATTTAAAGGCTGATTCCGGAGTAGCCAAGTTCAGCAAAATATCCACTTTTGTGGGAGATAGTTTATCCAGGTCAACTTCTTGAATACTGTAATCGACAAATCCCTCATAGACCTTCCCCCGATCCCCCTCACCGCAAGAAAGTGTCACCATGTCACCGTCATTTAACTCTTGAGTAGCGTTCATGGTACCCACCACAGCAGAAATACCAAGTTCGCGGCTTACAATAGCTGCATGACAGGTTCTTCCACCAAAATCTGTGATAATTCCTGCAGCATTTTTAAGTGCAGGCACCCAATCAGGTTCCGTCATTTTTGTGACCAGGATATGATTGGATTGAATATGCTTCAGATCTTCAGGACTGTGAACTAATTTTACTATTCCATGCACAATATTGTTGCCAATACTTATACCCTGAGCCAGCACTTCGTTACTATTCTCGTTTAGAGTATAGGTGGTTAAAACCTTTCCTGACCTTTGTGATTGTACCGTTTCAGGACGAGCCTGAACGATATACAACTCCTCCGTCTTATCTTCTTTTACCCACTCAATATCCATTGGAGTTTGATAGTGCTCTTCAATAGTAACGGCCCATCTCGACAGCGTCAGGATTTCTTCATCGTTAAGTACAAATTGCTGACGCTCTGCTTTTGTTGTAGGAATATTTTGAGTTTTTGTACCTCCATCCTCTGCATAGATCATCTTGAGCTCTTTACTGCCTAAGCTTTTCTCTATGATAGGTGATTTTGTTTTATCCTTTAGGAATGGTTTAAAAACATAGAATTGATCGGGATTAACGGTTCCCTGTACGATATTTTCTCCCAATCCCCAGGAGCCATTGATCAAAACCGCATTGGGAAAACCGGTTTCCGTATCTACGGTAAACATCACGCCGGAGCAACTTTTATCGGCACGTACCATTTTTTGAACCCCTACTGACAGGGCAACTTTCATATGTTCGAAATTCTTCTCCTCCCTGTATGAAATGGCCCGGTTTGTGAATAAAGACGCATAACATTTTTTACAAGCATCAATAAGTTCGGAAGGCCCCCTGATATTCAGATATGTTTCCTGAAGTCCGGCAAAACTTGCATGCGGCAGATCTTCAGCTGTAGCACTGCTGCGTACTGCAACATCGATATTTTTGGTGTCATATTCTTTTTCCAGATGATGGTAACTTTCAGTGATCTTCTCGGCAATTGCAGTCGGAAAGATACCATTCAAGATCAGTTGCCTGATTCTGCTCCCCGTTTCCTCAAGAGATATACTACCGGCTTTATATTGCTTTAAGAATGCACCTATAGGTTCTTCAAGACCATTTTCTTCTATATAAAGCTTATACGCTGCAGAAGTAGTGGCAAAACCATCCGGAATATTAATCCCTTTTTTACTCAAGTGATGTATCATTTCTCCCAATGAAGCGTTCTTGCCACCAACAAGAGGTAAATGTTCTATCCCAATATCTTTGAACCACACTACATTTTTTAAATATATCTCTTCCATTGTATCTCCATAAGGTTTAACGTGCTGTATATCCGCCATCAACCATCATCGAATGTCCGGTAATAAATGAGGCCTCATCTGAAGCTAGCCAGACAATAACGTCAGCCACTTCTTCGGCTTTCCCCAGCCGTGCCATGGGGTGAAGAGATCGAATGTAAGCTAGGGTCTCTTCATCTTTTGTGATGCCGGCCCGTTCCAGCATCGGCGTATCAATAAAACCGGGACATACCGCGTTGATCCGTATCTGATGTGGTGCATATTCAATTGCAGCTGCTTTTGTGAGCCCAATTAAGCCATGTTTAGCTGCTGTATATGCCGAGGCCATACCATACCCCACAGTACCCAAAATAGAGGAAACATTGATGATGGAACCACTCCCTGTCTGTAGCATCAACTCGATCTCATGTTTCATGCACAGGAATTGTCCTCTTAGATTTATATTCAGAACTTTATCCCAATCTTCAAGTTTATAATCTCCGGTGGCTGCTGAAGCCCCTCCAATACCTGCATTATTACACGCTGCATCCAGTCTGTCATATTTATTCTTGATATCTTCAACCATCGCCTTCACATCATCAGGCTTAGATACGTCCGCAATGATTATGTCTGCTTCGCTCCCCGTTGATTTTTTTATCAAAGCATTAGTATTCAGTAGCTCATCTCTGTTGATATCTGAAATGACAACTTTATACTTCTTCCCGGCAAAAGCTAATGCCGTTTCTCTGCCAATGCCTGCTGCAGCCCCTGTAACTAGGGCGATTTTTTGTATGCTTTTTTCGGAGCTTTTTGTCATCGTTTTGGGGTATTTATTCATTCTTTATTTACCGTCACATCCATACACTATATCTGGATAGACGCAAGCTCAACCATAATTCATATCTCAAATTGTTAGTGGAACTCTGCGGTGCCTTCCCTGGCATTCAGAATTGTAAAGTTGCAGGATACGTATTCTGAACTTCAGGAAGTCACTCGCAGGCACCCCAAAGAATCTAAATGCTAAAACAGAATCCATTTAATCAATAGCAACCATTTTAGGTTTGCTTACTTCCACTTTTGGAGTAGTTACGGTAAGTACTCCATCCTTGAATGAGGCTTTGATCTTGTCTTCTTTGATCTTAGTAGGCAAAGTCAGGGAACGTACAAATTCACCGAAATAGCGTTCCCGATGTAAGTAATCTTTCTTCTCTTCTTTGGTCTCTTCCTGGCGGGCACCTTTTATGATCAAACGATTGTCTTCATAATTGATCTTGATATCTTTCTTTTGAAACCCAGGCAGATCTACCGCAATAACATATTCCTTGTCGGTTTCCATCATATCAGTTTCCGGTGTCATCAGATCTAAATCCATAAAAGCATCATTATTGCTTCTCAGGGCAAATGGTGACAAGTCATCAAAAAATCGGTCCATTTGATGTTTGAATGATTCGACCGGAGATGGTCCGGAGTATTTTGCTATTCTGTTCATAATAATTCTCCAAATTTTATTTATTGTGTACTACTCAGGTGTTTGGCCTGTAGCCTTATAAACAAATAAATGCATTCTTTAGCCCTTTAATTGAAGGAGCTTCCTTAGGCGAGTTGTAGGTAAAGGATGAGTAATCAATTTAGTGAAATCCCTTACACGGAGATCACAAGACCAATGCGAAACAGTGCTTTCTATATCTCTTTCTTTTCGTTCTCTACAAATTTCACCGCATGCATCATCAGTTCGGTCGCATTTTCTAGATTAAGCTTTGTTTTTATGCGTGCCCTGTACGATTCAACCGTTTTTACAGAAAGATGAAGTCGTTCAGCGATCTCCCTGGTGTTACTGCCCTGTCCGGTCATCTCAAATACTTCAAGTTCCCTGTCACTAAGCAGATCGATGGGTGATTGTGACAGGTTTTTTTGGCCGGCTGCCAATCCCAAAAGCAATTTTTCGCTCACTTGCTCACTTACATAAATACCGCCGTTAAATATTTTTCTAATCGCCTTCAGCATTTCTTCCCCGGCTTCCTGTTTCATTACATACCCTTTTGCACCTGCCCTTAATGCCCGCTCAGCGTATAAGGTTTCTTCATGGCGAGAAACTACCAAGATCTTCAGGTTTGGGTGCATACCAACCAGGTTCTTAATGAGTTCGAGTCCGCTCATTCCCGGCAATGAAATGTCTATAATAGCCAGGTCCGGCTTTAGTTCTGATAATTTTTGTAGCGCCTCTTCTGCACGGTTGAACTTACCCACTACCTCAAATCCGTGTTCGGCATTCAAAGTCATCACTAATCCCTTTAGCATCATGGGGTGATCTTCTACAACAATAATTCTTTTTTTGAAGTTATAACTCATCTTTGCCTCTCTTTATTAATTGATCAGTTCCTTTTGTAAAGGAATTCTACATTCCACTTTAGTCCACCCACCTTCGGTATTTTTGATACTGAAATTACCCCCCAAAATTTCGGTGCGATATCGCATGGTATCCAGCCCCATACCCTTAAGCTTTTCTATTTCAAAATCACTCGTCAATCCTGTCCCTTCATCTTCAACCGTCAAAACAATGTAATTGTCTTCTTCCTGAAGTTTAACTATTATCTGGGTGGGGTTTCCATGTTTGATCGCATTTTGCACAGCCTCCTGAACAATTCGAAATAGGTGCAGTGTGGTTATATAATTTGTTATCTCCATTCCCGGGCTGCAAATAAACTGACAATGCGTATCTGACAGTGACTCAAATCGCTCACACATTCTTTTCAGTGCAACCTGAAGCCCCTCATTCTCAAGTTCTACATGAGCAAGACCATGCGAAAGTTGCCTTATTTCCTGATCCGCCTCTTTTATCATAGCAGTGATCTCATCCATTTCATTGGCTATCGGCAGTCCATTGGCTTTTGCTTTTCGAGCTAAATTTCCGCTGATCATACCTATGGCAGAGAACATTTGGCCAACTCCGTCATGCAGTTCCTGTCCAAGCTTAAATCGTTCATTTTCTGCAACTTTGAGGATCTCTGATTCAAGCTTGCGGCTTTCGCTAAGGTCACGTATCAGACCTGAATAAAAACACTCTTTTCCGAGTTTAATTTCATTAAGACTTAATTCTACGGGAAATATGTGACCGTCTTTGTGTTTGGCCTGTACCTGCCGGTTTTGCCCTATTAGCATTTTTCGCCGGACAACCAGATCTGCCTCAGTAAATTCTACAGAAGGAATGGTTATAAATGAAGATAACGTCTCACCGATCAATTCGGATTCATAATATCCAAATATTTGCTTCATGGCGGGATTCATACTTAAAATGATCCCTTTTTTATTTGTGGTAACAATACCTTCTGCGGCAGATTCAAGTATGGCTTCTACCCGCGCTTTGTTCCTGGCCAGGTCTCTTTCCATGAGCTTCAATTTACTGATATCAGTAGCAGACCAAAGTGCCAGATCCTCCAATTTAGGAGTCTTCACCTTTCTGACCTTAACATCAAGCCACTTCCTGGTTTCGTTGGAAAGATTAAGTTTTATGTTAAAAGAATAAATCTCTCCATCGTTAACCTCATAATTCCATTTTTCGAAAAGCTGCCTCCCTTTCTCCTGATCTTTATGGAAGAACCATATAGGAATACCCTTGAGATCCTGAAAAGAAAAACCTATCTGGGTTTCCGCATAATCATTTGAATAGACAATGTTTCCATCAGAATCAGTTATCAAGATCAGAACAGGAAGTTCATCAAACAATGAGGCGAATTTATCTCCTGAATCCGATTCTTTTGACGTTATGAATTCTGGGAAGCCCATACATACACTCCAACATTGAAAAGATGATAAAATTAATTTAATGATTTATTTAATCACCTAGATGATAATTATTTAGCCTGTAACTAAACCTAATACCCTCCCCTACAAGGTTGTAATCTTTTTTCCTACATATTAAGCTTGTTTAACCTTTTAGCTGATCTCTATAAGATTTCATACATATAATGAAAATGAGTGCCTAAGGCAGTTCTCAATTATAAACATATAATTACAAGCTCATGAAAAAGAATGAAATTATTGACCTTTACGACCTGATGATGGAACAACTTCGTGATCTTTACGATGGTGTAGATCGGAAAATGATTTTTCTGGAGGAAGCTGTTGATATCTCTGATTCCGATGAACTTGATGAGCTAATTCTTGTACAACTCAGGCAGTCAAAACATCAAAAAGAACGGCTTCAGCACGTGTTCAAAATACTTAACGAAAGCCCTAAAGGGGAATATTGCACAGGTATAAAAGCACTCATAAAAAGCTCGATGGGGTTGGCAAAAAGATGCGAAATCCCTGAAGTCAGAGATGCAAGCCTTATTACTTCCATTCAGCATATAAATCATTATGAAGTTGCCGGATACGGAACCTCCATTGCGTATGCAAAAGTATTGGAACAGCACGACGTTGCTGAACCTTTGCTTAATAATTTGCGGGAAACCAAAGATGCCGATATTTGGCTAAGTGAGTTGGCGGAAAAAGATATCAACCGCAGTGCTACCTGGAACGCACTTGTTGTAGCAGTTGAAAAAGCACGTACGGTTTAATATTCAGACCTTTAGGCTAATACTTTCACACATTATTGGGGTTTTTAATTTATGTGTATCGTCCATCCCAGGCTTAAGGTGTAATCTACAGAAGATTCTGACAAGCCATATCCGGCATTTAGTATCAAGCTTGTATTCATTCCTGTTTTGTAGCTCAACCCTATTCCTGTCAGCAATGGTGGGGTGGTATTTTCAATGATTTTACTCATTCCTGAAATTGAATAGATAACCATAATCTTTTGGTTGAAATGAGAGCGTCCTATTCCTAAGCCATAACTTAAAGCATTGCGAAGTACCAAATCATCCATATCTCCAAAATACCAATAGGCCAGGGAAGCATTCCAAAGCCAGTTCCCTGACCATCCCATGGCGCTACTTCCTAAAGAGAAATCCCACTCACCCGTTCCAAACCCAATTTCAGGTCTGGTAAAAGGAATTTTCACAGCTCCGGTAATACTCAAGATGGTATGGTTATTGTTTGATGTGAACACCTCGTACCTCAGGGAGACGTTCGGATCACTGAATCCGGACTGAGTGTAAGAAACCGTATCCGAGATACTAATGGTATTACCTTGACCTTTTCCTCCCTTACCGATACGCTGAGATACAATCCCATGCTGCGGGCCTCCGGTAGCAATACCCCCGGCAGATGTATATGAGATCCATGGAGAATCTTGAAATACATAAGATAAATCGGCAGCAAGATGTAATTTTGGGAAACTGTAACTTACTCCATTATTCAAGTACACACTTCTTGAAGTTTCCGAAAAGTAATACTTACCGGAGGAAAATTGAACACTTCCATTGTAGTATACTTGTTGGGCTACCACCTGACAGTAGAAAATGCTCAATAAAAAAGTAAATGCAATCTTGCGTAAATCCCGCATTTTTCTTCCATCCTATTGAGATTGTAAAGTGTTAATTACTGGTTTGTGGGTTGTCCCGCAGTCGCTTGGTCATTCGTTCCATAGTTTGAACCGACTCTTCAATCTTCCCGGTCATATCCCTAAGCTGTTCCCGAATTTGATCCATATCCTGCCGCATTTGCTGATCCTGCATCATAGTTTGGTCTTGTAACATTAGTTGGCATCGCTCAGCTGCATTTTTCATATTGCCTAGCATCAAACCCATTTGTTCTCCCATACGATGCATCATCTCATATTGATTGCGCTGTTGCTGATCTCTTGCTCGTTCCATTAAACCAGACATTTCCTGATTCATCGTATGAATACGTTGATTCATTTTGGTCATTTTTTGTGTCATTTCCTGCATTTGCTGAATATTTTTCTGCATCTGCTGCATTTGTTGTTGGTTTTGTTGAGCTAGACTGCTGCTTACAAAGCCAATCGCAAAGATCATAATTAAAGTGCTTGCTATTTTTTTCATATTATCCTCTGAGTTTTATAATTGTAACAATATCATGAAGGTATACTATGTTATTTCCAAAACTTGTAAGCCAGCTCTTCATTGTTTTGTAATTATTTTGGTTAAGGTGTTGTAGGGTTTCGGAGTGCAGATATCGTGTAAGCATTTCCCTTACATGTGTAGCTTATGAAAGCTTACAGTATCCGTTTTATTCTTTACGGAATTTCAGGCGTATTAAAATATTTTCAGAAGGATAACGGCTATGAAGTATCAAAAAGAGTTCCAATCCAATGGGATAGATAGGTCCGAATTGGAATCAGAAGATGAACCTGTTGACCATTACGGTCACACTCAACAACAATCGAGTAATATGTATGTCAATCAAGGTACAGTATGTTCCCGTTGCGGGGCCTTGTATATAAATGGGAAATGGACATGGAATACTCTTCCGGATAATCACGAAAAAGATCTTTGCCCCGCCTGCAAGAGAATTGAAAATAATGAACCTGCCGGCCATGCTATCCTAAGGGGAACCTATTTTGCAAAGCACAAAGATGATATTATTCACTTTATAGATAATATTTCGAAGTCTGAACTTTCAGACCATCCGCTTGAACGGCTAATGGATATAAAGAACGGAAGCTCAGATACAGAAATCACAACTACAGGAATTCATTTGGCAAGAAGAATTGGGTATGCCTTGCAACTGGCTTACGGAGGGGAGTTAAATTCAACGCAAAGCGATGATGATCATATCATTGTTTATTGGACCAAGGACTCATAATAAATAGCAAAGTAGATAAAACCCTACATCAGTTTGATCACTACTATTACAACCTGTACGGTCAATACTTGCTATAATCCGCTTAACCAATAATAATGATAGATATAAAATGGCTCTGAAAATAAAGAACATCCTCTATCCCACCGATTTTTCTAACAATGCTAAGAACGCATTGCCATTTGCTTTGGAGTTAGCCAAAATAACCGGTGCACGAGTACATATCATGCATTCTATTGAGGAACCCTATGACTTTGCCCCTATGGTTGAGGATATCAAAAAAAACGTAAACCGAAAAGTGAAACAGCTTCTCGAAGAGATACTGGAAGAAATCAAGGCTAAAAAAGAATATAAGGGCGTTAACATCAGAACCCACATTTTCGAAGGTCGTACGGTTCACTCATTACTGTCGGCAGTTGAGGAATACAAAATGGATCTGATCGTAATGGGTACACAAGGTCGCAGTGCTCTGGAACAGCTTTTTTTTGGAAGCACTACTTCTGAAGTGGTTCAACAAGCTAAGATACCGGTACTTACCATTCCGGAAAATGCCACGTATTCCAATTTTAAGCAGATCCTGTTTACCACAGATTATGGTCCTGAAGATCTGAAGGCCCTCAATTTCACAACGGAATATGCCAAGATGTTTGATGCAGCTGTCAAGGTGATCCATATAACAAAAAAAATGGACCATAAAGCCGATTTATTATTCCGAGGTTTTAAAGACCAGGTTAACAGCGAGATTGAATACAAAAAACTGAAATTTAAACATATTGAATCCGAAGGGCTTTTGGAAGGTGTGACCAAAGAGGTGGAAAAGAAAGGTGTTTCACTGATCGTAATGGTACGGTATCAGAATATATTCTCCATCATAGGGAAAAAACATTCCAAAGAAATGAGCCAAAGCACGAAAGTACCTCTGATGGTGCTCCCCGGAAAACCTGAGTCATCAAAAGCAAACGTTGTTATTTAAAGCTTTGATCTCCGCATTATGATTAAAAAAGAAAAACATAGTCCGCCTAAAATAGCGAAACTGAAGATTGAGTTACCCTATCTGCCATCGATAGAAACACCTGGCATTTTGGAGGAAATAAGGTGGCAAGATGATGGGGGTAATGTCAGTAAGCCTATTCCATTAGATGCCAATGAACATGATCTGCCTCTAAAAGCCGGTGATCTATTCCGGGTTCTGAAAGGTTCTCTCATTGTTGATAAAGACAAATACTACTATGTCGCTGAAATAGAGGTCATTCCATCTACTACTGAGTGACATCAAAAGATAGGAATTTGATACATCTTCGTGAACTGCTTTCGAAAAGCAAATTACTTTTTGATTACCTTTTGAATAGATTTAAAGCCACTCTTCAGATCTTTCCAGATCACTTCAATATCTTTCTTAAGGGACTCAAAAACCTCCTCACCGGCATCTTCCAGTAGTTGCATTTTTTCTTCAAGATTTGATCTTTTCACCCGTAAATTGTTGATCCTTTGATTCAAATTCTCTTTTAATGATGCAACTTTATTATCTCGTTTCTTTTCAAGTTCTTCCAGCTCACGATCCCATTTCTTCAGGTTCTTGGTGAACTTATCGATGAATTCTTTACGTTTTTTAGAGCCTGTTTTAGAACGATTGGTTTCTTTTTCTTTGGCTAACGTTGATTTGCTCATTTCTTTCTCCATTTAATGTTATTTAACCTTTTAAGCATTCATCCCAGTATGCACGGACGTCTTTAGGAAATGTACCCCGAATATCCCTCAACTCTCCCTCGCTAATTCGTTCGTACAATATCTTAAGAACTGCAGAAAAGGCCTTACTAGCCTCAATGTCCTGAATGCCTTTCAGGGCTTGATTAATACGCTCCTCCATTTCTTTGACATGAAATTTCTTGGGAAAACCACTGATTCTGTAGCCCTCTAAAAACATGCCCCTTATCAAAGTGGGGAGCTGTGCAGATAAATGATGTACTTCTTCTATCGTTATTCGGTCTCGAATTACATGCATTACTTCCCTGAGTATATTCCAGGCCACATTCTTTCTCTTCTCCAAACCCAACTCTTCGGCCACCCTGTTTACCCAATTATTGGCATCCATTACATACCCTTCAAATAATTTCTTCGACCGGAACACTACTTCCGATTTAGTGGCCGGCTTTTTGTTGTTAATTTCAGGTAGTAATTTTTCAAACCATTTTACTTCCTTTTCCATAATGGACTCCCTTTTCGTTGACCTTACAAAGGAAAAAAAGGAATTGGCTCATTATTTAAGACAGGTGTAACCCTTATAACATTGAAGGATAATTCATTACAAATGCATCTCAGTTGAAAATCAGACTCGTTCAAAAGCCCCTTTATTGTTCTTACAAATAAAATGATGCCATCGAAATGAATACTCTTGAGTCATTAGTTTGAAACAGGACTTATATTGAGCATCAAATAGCAAAACACAGTGACTAATACAGGACTGTTGCTAAAAAATTCTTTCGATCTTAAGATTAAGAGGTAAGTCATATATTGGATCATTTAAACTGAAGGAGAAAGGAAATATCTTATAGCTTATTTTAATAAAGCTGTTTTTTTGCCTCTTCACCCCTATAGGATATAAGTAGTTGTTGAACTTATCAGTATAACTGGCAACCAATTAAACCCAGAGTTTTATAGAAAACATTAAGAAAGCATCCACAAAAAATGTTGGTTTGAGAAAAACCAGCAATATTAATTTTACAGATGCTAAGAAGGGCTTTTAATACCAGGTTGAGGGATTTTGAGAATGTTGTACTTTTGTTATACCACTCCATTATAAAAAAAGCCCCAAACACATGTTTAAACAGTGTTTGGGGCTTGCACAATGCTCCCCAGAAGTTACGGACTTGCGAATTTTGTTCTCCATAAAATGGCCTCTTAGGGCATTAAACAGAGGTCCGAAAGGATATCGCTTCGAAATTAATTGGGAAAAATTGCTTGAAATCTACCCTTTTTTGAATCATGCGAACCTTTGTAAACCAGTTAATTCTGTTAACCAGAAACTACCAAGAAAAAAGAAACACTCTCCTACTGAGCAGGCTAAGTTATACCAAAATTTATTGGACTCCGGGAAGGTGAAAAACCGAGCTGAAATTGCCCGGAAGTTTGGAGTAAGTCGGGCTTGGGTGACTAAGGTTTTGAATTGAGCAACTGCATTTAGTTTATTATCGCAATCAAATCCTATCTAATTTGAAATCATGTCAGACACCAAATTAATGGAGATTTACATTAATTCACGGAGATCTCCTATCTCAATTGGCCCAATTTTGGGATATGAAACATAACAACTGAGCTGTTCATATATCCCTCCTGACACGGTTTTGTTTAAAGTACCTTATAAGTAAATAGTTTCTTATCTTTTTTCCATGACATGGATTCGTAAACACATACACTCATTTTACCGGCTCACCACAGGTGGCTTCATCCTGTCATGGCTGTTAATGGCTATTGTGCTTCCGGTAAAGATTTTGGGGTTTGCGGACTCCCACTCCATCTATTCTGTATTTAATGCCGATGAAGGTTGTTTTGAATTGGTGGTTGATCACCATGAAGATGCCAAAGGGTTTCATCTGATGGATGAAGAGAATGATGCACATTCTTTCCATAGTTCTTGTTGTTTTGATGATCTTGCACTTACCTTCAAAAAGCATGAAGCCGATTTCAATCTTCCGCTGGCATATCTAAAAACGCAAGACAGATCCAATTTCTTTTCAGAACGATTTTTGCGTCCTGAAAATCCCCAAGAAAAACCGTTACCTCCTCCTACCTCCTTTCACGAACTCCGCACCACTCGCCTCCTGATTTAATACTTTTTCTGTGGCAGAAATCTATCTGCCTTCCCTCTTCTTTTATGTATGAATTTGAGGATCACTACGCCTAATTCATACCATTCTATCAAATTCAAAACCACTATATCACCCGGATATGATTAACAATATTATTCGCTACTCTGTACGAAATAAGCTGATCATTGGTCTGCTTACAATCGCTTTGGCCGCTTGGGGTACCTATTCACTTACACAAGTTTCTATCGATGCCGTACCGGACATCACCAATAACCAGGTGCGGGTTATCACAACTTCACCAAATTTAGCTACGCAAGAGGTTGAACAGTTTATCACCTTTCCGGTGGAATTGGCGATGGCCAACCTCCCCGGCGTAGTGGAAATGCGTTCGGTGTCCAAACTTGGCCTATCTATCGTCACCATTGTCTTTGAAGAAGACATGGGAACGTATCTCCCTCGTCAACTGGTCTCAGAACAGCTGAAGAAAGCGGAAAAGGAAATTCCTGCGGAAATGGGTACGCCTGAGATGGCCCCAATCACCACCGGGCTCGGTGAGATCTACCAGTACATACTGGATGTGGAACCGGAGTATGCCGATCAGTATGATGCCATGGAATTGCGTTCTATTCAGGACTGGATCGTGCGGCGACAATTATCCGGCATTCGGGGAGTCGTTGAGATTAACAGCTGGGGCGGTTTTTTGAAGCAGTACGAAGTGGCCGTCAATCCGGAAAAACTGCGGAGCATGAATATCACCCTCACGGAGATCTATGATGCCCTGGAAAGCAACAATGAAAACACCGGTGGCAGCTACATCGAAAAAGGCTCTGAAACGTATTTCATTCGAGGACAGGGACAGGTTGGCTCACTCGATGACATTCGAAAAACAGTTATCAAAAATGAAAACAATATTCCGGTAACCATCGGGGATGTCGCTGAGGTACAATTTGGTCACGCCGTGCGGTATGGAGCGATCACCGCCAATGGTGAAGGCGAAAAAGTGGGCGGACAGCTCCTTATGCTGAAAGGAGAAAATACGGCCGAAGTAATCGAGCAGATTAAAGAACGCATTGCACAAGTAAAGCAGTCACTGCCAGAAGGAGTGAAGATCACTCCGTTTCTGGATCGCAGTGAACTCATCAGTGAAACTACCGCCACTGTTTCCGAGAACCTGATCCTCGGCGGACTCATCGTGATTTTTGTACTCGTATTACTGATCGGAAATTTCCGGTCGGGCTTGATCGTAGCTTCGCTGATTCCGCTTTCCATGCTGTTTGCTTTAGGAATGATGAACCTGTTCGGAGTCTCAGCCAACCTGATGAGCCTCGGGGCTATTGACTTCGGGATCATCATTGACGGGGCCGTAATTATCGTTGAATTTACCTTGTATCAACTCACTACAAAATCTAATGTGCTGAACAAACTCACGGGAGCTGAACGTGCAGCCAAGGTGGATGAGTTAACAATTCAATCTTCCAGCCGGATGATGCGCTCGGCCATTTTTGGACAAATTATCATCCTGATCGTATTCATTCCCATTCTATCATTGACTGGCATTGAAGGCAAGATGTTCACCCCTATGGCTCTTACTTTTATGTTTGCCATGCTGGGCGCGATGATCCTTTGTCTTACCTACGTGCCGATGATCTCATCCGTCTTGCTTAAAGGAGATCTGAAGCAACAAAATGGAGTTTCTGCGAAGATCATGAACTTCTTTAACAACATCTATGAGCCAACCATACGATTTGCACTTCGCCGGAAGTCGCTGGTGCTGGGAGTTGCCGGAGGTTTATTCATTTTAGCACTCATTGTATTTTTGAGGATGGGCGGCGAATTCATTCCGCAGCTGGATGAAGGCGATTTTGCCATTCATCCCCTTGTAAAACCGGGTACCTCCCTTTCGCAAACCATTGAGACTAACACCCGACTGGAAGGTATTCTTGTAAACGATTTCCCGGATGAGGTGAAACAAGTGGTTTCCCGTATCGGAACCGGAGAAGTTCCAAACGACCCCATGTCTATGGAGATGTCGGATATCATCATCATCCTTCATGACAAGGAGAGCTGGACCAAAGCGGAAACCAAAGAAGAACTGGGCCAGAAAATGCAGAAGGCCATGAGCGTTGTACCCGGCGTAAGCTTTGCTTTTTCTCAACCCATTGAAATGCGGTTTAATGAACTCATGACCGGAGTTCGTTCGGATGTCGCTATTAAGATCTATGGGGATGATCTGGATGTGTTATTTGAGCAAGGAAATGACGCTGCCGGTATCATTGGAGGCATACAGGGTGCGGCCGATATCAACGTAGAGCAGATCACCGGACTTCCACAAATGGTGGTGGAGTACGAACGGAATAAGATTGCTCAGTATGGTTTGGCTATCGAAGATGTAAATCAAGCTATTCAAACAGCCTTTTCCGGTGGCAAGTCAGGCGTTGTGTTCGAGGGCGAACGGCGTTTCGATCTGGTTGTTAGATTACAGGAACCGTTCCGGCAAGATATTCAAAACCTCAGGGACCTATATATCAGTCTGCCGAATGGTGAGCAGGTTCCACTGGAGCAGATAGCAAAGATTGGATATCAGGAAGGTCCCGCACAGATCTCCCGGGATGACACCCGCCGAAGAATTGTAGTCGGGGTGAATGTGCGTGATCGTGATGTGGAGTCGCTGGTTAATGAAATACGTTCGGAGCTGGAAGCCAATCTCGCGCTCCCGGCCGGCTATTACGTTACCTATGGAGGCGCTTTCGAAAACCTTCAGCGAGCTAAAGATCGACTTTCAATTGCCGTTCCAATTGCACTTGGACTCATTTTCCTTTTGCTGTATTTCACCTTCAGTTCCATCAAAGAAACCCTGATGGTATTTACAGCCATTCCGCTGGCAGCTATTGGCGGTGTATTTGCTTTGTGGATTCGAGACATTCCCTTCAGTATTTCTGCGGGCGTCGGTTTCATTGCCCTGTTTGGGATCGCCGTACTAAACGGCATCATACTCATCAGCTTTTTTAAACAACTCAAGGAGGATGGCGTGACAAGTATTGATCAACGAATTCTACAAGGAACACGGCAACGGTTGCGACCGGTACTTTTGACCGCATTCACGGATGCGCTCGGCTTTCTGCCCATGGCGCTATCAACCTCAGCCGGAGCGGAAGTTCAGCGCCCGCTTGCTACGGTAGTGATCGGCGGGTTGATATCAGCAACCCTGCTGACCTTAGTAGTACTGCCGGTTTTATATCGCATTTTTGACGAGAAAACCAGCTGGAGTTTCAGATCTCCCAAATTCGCGGCTCCGGTAGTCTTGGCAGTCGGTTTAATGCTTGGAGCCAACGCACACGTATTTGCACAATTCAATTCACAGCTAACGCTGGATGAAGCCATTGAGTCAGCCCTTCAAAATAACCTTAACATGCAGGCGGCATCTGAGCGGGTGAAAAGTCAGCAGGCACTGAGTAAATCACGGATTGATATTGGTAATACCGAGTTCTTTTACTCGCGAAGTGAATATGATTCGGATCAAAACCTTGGTGTGGAATCATTTGGCATCGGTCAGGAGCTTCCGTTTCCGACCGAGTTCATCAACCAGCGCAAAGTCGGTAATGCGGAAGTTGACCTGCAAGAGGCCGGACTGAACCTGACCAAGAACGAGCTTATTAAAAGAGTTCGAAAGGCCTATTACCAAGTGGCCTATGGACATCAGCAGGTAGAAATTCTGAATGAGCTGAGGGAGGTTTACAAGCAATTTATTAAATCCGCTGAACTTCGTTATGAAACCGGAGAAGCCGGGAAGCTGGAACTAACCGGAGCACGTTCACGCTACCAAAACATAGAAGCTGAACGGATGAGAGCCGAATCGAACCTGGGACAATATTATTCTCAACTTCGTAGATGGATTTACGCAAATGATTCAGTTCAGGTAGCAGAAGCCTCACTGGAACAGCTTGCTCAGGAGTTTATCAACGGAATGAATAGCGTGAGCCCAGATACTAATCCCGGGCTGAGTTATCTGCAAGAGCAATCTAATGTGGCCCAGGCTGAACTTGGGCTGCAACGCTCGCAGTGGCTTCCCGATCTCAATCTTCAGTACAAAAAACAGGAAGTAGCCGGAACCGATGGCTTCTATGGTATCCACATTGGATTGAAGATTCCTCTTTGGTTTACCGCACAGCATCAACGGACGAAAGCGGCAAGGCTGGAGTCAAAGGCCATGTCGATGGAAGTACAGGATTATCGGTTTGAGGTGAAATCCCACACCGAACAGCTTCAGTCCAAATTAGAACAACTTCAGGTGCAAATAGAGTTTTACCAAAACGAACAGAACATGTTAGCAGAAGAGCTGATGAATACTGCGCAGAAAAGTTTCGAAGCCGGTGAAATTAACTATGTGACCTACGTGAACTATTTGGATGAAGCCACCCAGATCAAACAAAATTACCAGCAGGTGCTGCTTGAATACCTGCAACAAGTGGCCGAATGGCAATATCTGAACGGACAATAAAAACGAATTTGAAAACCCTAAATAACACCATCATGAAAATATTCAAAAATTATACCCTCGTATTCAGTCTCTTTGGACTTTTGTTTCTTTCAGCCTGTGGAGGAGGAGAAAATGCGCATGAAGAAGATCATGCCGAAGAGGAAGAACATTCTGAGAACGCTCTTTCAGTTGAACTCAGTGAGCAACAAATGGAAGCCGTCGGCATAGAGATCGGTCGGTTTTCATATCTGCCACTTAAGAACACGGTAAAAGCTAATGGCATGCTTGAACTTCCTCCTCAGAAAAAAGGAACCATCAGTGCTCTGGTAGCCGGACAGGTTTCTGATATCAAGGTGATCGAAGGAGATCTCGTGAAGGCCGGTGACGTTCTTGCCACCCTTGAAGACCCCGCAATTATTGACATGCAGCAAGAGTTCATCGAAGCCAGCGAGCAACGTGATTACCTGCAGCAAGATTACGAGCGCAAAAAACGCTTGCTGGATGAAGAAGTAGGTTCTCAGCGAGAATTCCAGGAAAGCGCCTCACGCTACCGCTCAAATGAAGCGCGAATTTCAGGATTGCGTTCCAAGCTTGAACTATTGGGTCTTAATCCGGAACAGGTACTGGAAGGAAATATCAGTTCTTCAGTTCCGGTTCGCTCTCCCCTGGATGGATTTGTGCGCTTGGTGGAAATCAATAAAGGCAGCTACATCACTCCCGGAAAACATATGTTTGAGGTGGTGGATAACAGCGAGCTGCATATTGATCTGATGGTGTATGAAAAAGATCTGCACCGGGTTAAGGAAGGTCAATCACTCTATTTTAGGTATGCCAATCAGCCCAAATCTGATTTATACAAGGGCGAGATTTTTGCGGTTGGAAAAGCCTTTGAGCAAAATCCGAAAGCCGTTAGAGTTCATGCCCACCTGATGGAAGAACAACCCAATCTGTTGCCGGGTATGTATGTGGAAGCGATGATTGTGACCGATGATGAAACCGTTCTGTCACTTCCCGAAGAGGCAGTTGTTTCGGATCGAGGGCAGTCGTACATCTTTATTGTTGAAGAGGAAGGAGAAGAGGATGTCGAAATAGAAAAGGCTTCGGATTCAGGTAAAGATCAGCATCACGGAACGCATTTACGTGCCATTCCTGTGGTAACCGGAACAAGTGAAGAAGGCTATGTAGAAATCCGGCTGCTTGAAAAAGTAACTGAAGAAAGTGCTGTGATTACCAAAGGAGCATTCTTTGTGTTATCAGAGATGCGGAAAGGTGAAGGTGGGCATGGTCATTGATAGAAACTCAATATGAAATACCTCTTTGTATAGTTGCCAATGCTTTCTACCGTAGAAACAACCCCGAGACGTGATGACTAATAAGTCCCTTTTTCAACAATTAAGTTAACAGTTGCAAAACTGGGCTACGAATCGATCCTGTCAGCTTTGTACTGCTCAATTAATGAGCGTACTTCCTGATAATTGGCGAACAGAACTGTGGCACCCACTGGTTGTGCACTTTCCGATTTTGCTACTGTTGGGTACTGCAGTTTTACGAATTATCTCTCAATTTTTTACGGAATAGAATATGCTTTTCTTAAGAATTCAAGTAGGCTGTGTTTGTAGTATCAGGACGCATGGCCTCGTTAATCACTTCAACCAATAAAGTATTGTGATTGATCCACTATATATATATCAAAAACTTTACCCTTTTAAGTCAAACAATTTTTATAAAATCAGATCCGATTCACTCCGAATTTTCTCCATCATTTCATTTAAAACTGAGAGGAAAAGTTCAACTTCCCTAAGATGGGTACGAACTGAAAGCACTACAAACCGAAAGCAGAAATTACCCTTAATGTTGGTAGTAGATAAAAATACACGACCGTCATCCACCAAAGCTTTATGTAATTTTTGATTTAGTTGGTTCAGGTCTTCTGCTACTTCAGGAGTCCATCTAAACGTAAAAACCGTTAAGTCAGGTTTTCTACCAATCTCAATTTCATTCATCTCATGAAGTTGATCCCAGACATAATGGGTTAAAAGCAGCTTTTCCTCCAGTGCACTGCGAAAAGCCTTCACACCGTGTAATTTTAGAGGTAACCACATGCGCAATCCGCGAAAATGTTTACTGAGTTCCGGTGAAATCTCGGCGGGGGAATACATGCAGGATTCCACCTTCGTATCCTGCATATAATTCGCCTCATATTGGTGTGCTTTCGCTAGTTTATCTACATTTTTCACTACCAAAGCTCCTGTTCCATAGGGTAAAAATAATCCTTTATGGGGATCAAGCACTACTGAATCAGCCCGGTCAATTCCTTTCAATTTTTGTTTCCCTTCATCGGTAAGGAGAAAAAACCCACCATATGCCGCATCCACATGGTACCAGATCTTGTGTGAAGCAGCGATCTCTCCAATCTCCTCCAACGGGTCGATAGCCCCTGTGTCGGTAGTGCCTGCGGATACCACAATCATCCAGGGAATGAGTCCTTGCTTTCGATCCGATTCAATGGCTTTATCGAGTTCCTCCACCGTCATTTTTGAATGGTCATCCAACGGAATGTAGCGTTTTTCGCACTCGTTCATTCCAGCAATATTAAGTGCTTTTTCTACACAATGATGGGTTTGATCGGTCATATAAACCACCGCTTTCTCATAGTCTTTGGCACGCAAGCCGGCATGTTCACGGGCCGTGACAACAGCTGTCAGGTTGGCCATACTTCCTCCCGATGATAGAAATCCCCCGGCTCCATCTCCAAAGCCAATCAGTTCCGCCATCCAGTTGACGAGCCTCGTTTCTAGCGCCACCCCTCCGGGTGAAGAATAATACACCCCCACATAACGATTGGTGATCGCTGCCAAATAATCGCCTACTGCACTGCTGAAAAGTCCGCCTCCGGGAATGTATCCAAAATGAGTGCCTGAAGCGGGATTGAGTCCTGGTGTAACGATCTTGTTTTCAACCGTATCCATTAATTGTTCCATGCAAACAGGTTCATTACCCAGAGGATCGTTCAGCAATTCATTCACTGATTTATCGAAAGTTTGATACGCTTTTTGCTGATCGAGTGATTCCATGAATGTATCACCATATCGCAAAGAATGATTTATGATCTCTGCTCTTTTATGGCGATCCGGTTCAAGTGATCTTGATTGCTCTTGCAGAGATAGAATGTGTGATTTGGTCATGTGATAACTTGCTATGCTTGATTCCTATTTAAACCGCCAAGATCGGCATCTTAAATGACAATGTTAACCTTTGTTTTAGTAGGATTTAAGTATCTTAAAACTACTTCATCCACTTCAATCTCATACCATTCAAGATCACCAATAGCACCGAAAGTTCGTGGATAAGCATGCCCCCAGCCATGTGTACCTCTCCTGAAAATACGCCGGCGAGCAGTGCAGCAACAGTGATCAGGGCTATCATCACATTTTGATGAATATTTCTCAGGGTGAGTTTTGAGAGACGCAGCGCTTCTGAGATCTTCCCGAGATCATCTGTCATGAGGGCAATATCGGCCGATTCTATGGCTACATCGGTTCCGGCTGCTCCCATCGCTATACCAATATCGGAATCAGTAAGTGCCAGGGCATCGTTGATGCCATCACCTACCATAGCCACGCGGTGACCGTCTGCTTTTAGTTGCTTAATTATCTTATGCTTGTCATCCGGAAACATGCGTGAATAAACGGTTTTGATGCCCACATCACCAGCAATACTTTGGGCTGTTGAATCACTGTCTCCGGTCAGTATAACTAACTCTTCAATACCAATTTCCCTAAGCTTTTGAATTGCTGAAACGGCATCCTCACGGATGGTATCAAACAAGCCGATTCCGCCTAGCAACTCTCCGTTTTTAGCAACCAGTACCACTGTTCGCCCTTTTTCAGATAATGCCTCTACATGTTGAAGGCCTTCTTCATTCAAATGAATATTTCGTTCTTCCATAAAAGATCGATTTCCTACCAAAATCTTATTTTCTTGATAGCCGGCTGACACTCCAAATCCGGTATGCGACTGAAATGTATCGGCCTCAGGAATTACCTTTTCGTTTCGGGCTTTTTCCAAAATAGCTTTTGCCAGTGGATGTTCCGAGCCTGATTCAGCAATACCGGCCCAGTATAACACTTCAGGTTCGGTGATTTCTTCCAATTCTATTTCCTCGTGCCCCGACAGAACATTTTCGGGTTGAAGACTGAATACTTCGGTTACCCTTGGTTTACCTTCTGTCAGTGTTCCGGTTTTATCAAAGGCCAATGCCGAGATCTTTCCCGCATTCTCCAAATATTCTCCGCCTTTGATCAAAATGCCTTCCTTTGCGGCCCTACCGATTCCTGTGATCACCGATATGGGTGTTGAAATAACCAATGCACCGGGACAGCCAATCACAAGTAAGGTAATAGCTAATTCAATATTTTGAGTTATAATAAATGAGACTACACTTAAACCTACAATACCCGGTGTGTACCACCGAGCAAAGCGTTCGATGAACCGCTGGGTAGGTGCCTTGGCATCCTGAGCTTCTTCCACCCTTCCTATGATCTTGGCCAGCGTAGTATCGGCTCCTGCTTTGCCCGCTCGCACAAAAATTCTCCCATTCTGGTTAATAGTGCCCGCATATACCTGAGAACCTTTTCTTTTATCAGCGGGAATGGATTCTCCGGTGATGGCACTTTCATCCACCGAGCTTTCCCCTGATTCCACTTTGCCATCTACCGGAATTCGGCCTCCGGGTTGGACCTGAACCAGCATATCTTTTTCTACCTGTCGCGCCGGAATGGTTTCTGTTTCCTCTCCACGTACAACCAACGCCGTTTCCGGAACCAGATCCACCAAACTCTTTAAGGTCTTTCGGGTATTCTGAAGGGTTCTACTTTCCAGCCATCCACCCAACAAAAACAAAAAAGTAACGGCAGCTGATT